>JAESFT010000195.1_pt1 | contig 64106 bp, 65 predicted proteins | sample 9269451 | NCBI WGS metagenome assembly JAESFT01 (sample SAMN14502557, study PRJNA617106) | algae metagenome | isolation source: Scytonema hyalinum WJT4-NPBG1 and co-occurring heterotrophs from well... | place: USA: Mojave Desert, Joshua Tree National Park, California | collected 2006-05-25
GATGCCGAAGGCCGGATCGATGTCGCGGCTGGCGAGAACCGCCGTGGGCTCCTCACCGAACAGGAACCGCGCAAGGGCAAGGCAATAGCAGCCCTTGTCCAGGAGCGCGCCTCCCCCGGTCTCACGCCGGTTACGGATGTTGCGCGGTTCGAAATTCGGATTGGAGAACGTCACGTGGATTGTGCCGAGGTCTCCGATGATGCCCGACCGAATGAGATTCTGCACCGCCCGCCAACGGGGATGAGCCAGGACCATGAAGCCTTCCATGGCAATGACGCCGGCTGCCCGAGCCGCATCGGCGATGCGGCGCACATCGGCGGCACGGAAGGCGAGCGGTTTCTCGCAGAGCACGTGCTTGCCCGCTTCGATGGATCTCAGCGTCCACTCCACATGCATATGGTTCGGCAAGGGTACGTAGACGGCATCAACGGCGATATCGCGCAGGAGAGCATCATAGCCTGCGTAAGCGCGCTCAATTCCAAGCAGTTGCGCCGCAAGCCGGGCCGTGGCGAAGTCGCGCGAGGCGATTGCGCCGAAACGGTGCAGGGGCGATTGCCTGACCGCCGGTACGACGCGCTCCCGGGCGATCTTCGCGGCGCCGAGAACGCCCCACGTCAGCACCCGTCCCACCGCGCGGGATGTCATGCCGTTCTCGCGTGGGACAGGCGGGCCGCGGGCAGAGCGGCCCGATAATCCTCGTACCGCTGCATGTATGCCGACATCAGGTTCGGCTCGGGCTCGACGACCGACAGAACCGGCCGCCGAATGCAAACGGCCTCCAGGGTTCCATCACCCACGGCGACGCGCGCGAGACGTGCCGCTCCCGCAGCCGCGCCGGTCTCGCCCTCGGCCACGAGCGCAAGGGGGATGCCGAGCACGGAGGCCAGGATCCCGACCCACAGACGGGACCGCGCCCCGCCGCCGACCACGTCGGCCGCTGCGATGGTGGTGCCGGCCTCACCTAGTGCCAAGAGGCAATCGCGAAAGGCAAAGGCGACGCCCTCCAGGACCGCCTGTGCCAGAGTCGAGCGACCGGTATCGAAGCCGAGGCCCATCAGAACGCCGCGAAGACCGGCATCGTTGTGGGGCGTTCGCTCGCCGGCGAGATACGGAAGGAACAGCACGGGGCTCGGACCCGCGACCCGTTCCCCCAGTTCGTCGAGCAGATCCGCCTCCGAGACCCCGAAAAGATCGGCCACCCAGGACAGAGCCGATGCGGCCGAGAGGATGACGCCCATCTGGTGCCACGTGTCGGGAACGGCATGGCAGAAGGCGTGAACGGCGCTGGCCGGATTGGGGGCGAAGCGCGCCGTCGTGGCCCAAAGAACTCCCGAGGTGCCGAGCGAGAGAAACGCACTGCCTGGTGCGACGGCGCCGAGCCCCACGGCGCTTGCGGCGTTATCCCCGGCGCCGCCGGCGATCACCGGAGGTTTGGTCATCCCCCATCGCGCGGCAAAATCATGGGCCAGCACACCTGCCGCTGCCGTCCCCTCGACGAGGTCAGGCATATGCTCCCGCGCGAGCCCCGTGGCCGCGAGGGCGTCATCAGACCAGTCGCGACAGCCCACATCGAGCCACAGCGTGCCCGAGGCATCCGACATGTCCTCGACGGTCTCGCCACACAGGCGCCAGCGCACATAGGCCTTCGGCAGAAGCACCTTGTGGATGGCTGCGAATATCGCGGGCTGATGCTTTCGAATCCACAGGAGCTTCGGTGCCGTAAAGCCCGGCATGGCAAGATTGCCGGTGACGGCATGGAGGCGAGGAAGGCGCTCCTCCAACTCCTGGCATTCCGCGGCCGAGCGGCCGTCGTTCCACAAGATGGCCGGACGCAGAACGCGGCCGGCTCGGTCGAGAAGGACGGCCCCGTGCATCTGCCCGGACAACCCGATCCCACGCGTGGCGGCGAGGGCAGCCGGCCTGACCGCCGCCAGTTCGTCGATCACTCCAAGGGTGGCTTGCCACCAACCCTCTGGGTCCTGCTCCGAGAAGCCGGGCTGCGGACGGGCGACATGCAAGGCTCTCGACGTCATCGCGACGATCCGGTCCCCGTCATCGACGAGGACCGCCTTCACCGAGGACGTCCCGATATCGACGCCGAGATACATCGCGGCGCGACTTAGAGCTTGCGGATCGCGTCCACGAAGCTGCGAGCATCGTTGCCGTAGCGGCCGTAGAACGCCTCGTAGGCGCCAGCGGTCGCAGCGCGGAAGGCCTCCTTGTCGGGCTCGGTCACCTGCATGCCTGCCTTCTTGAGGGTGTCGAGGAGCTCCTGATCGCGCTTCGCTATGTAGTCGAACTGCCACTGCCCGGCTTCGGTCGCAGCCTCCTCGATGGCCTTGCGGTGCTCAGGCTTGAGGCCCTGATAGAAAGCCTCCGAGATCACCACATAAGCCGAGTTGTAGATGTGGCCCGTGAGCGCCAGGTGCTTTTGCACCTCGAACAGCTTGCCGTCGTGGATGTTCTGCAAAGGGTTCTCCTGCCCGTCCACCACCCCCTGGCGCAGCGCGGCGTAGAGCTCGGAGAAGGGCATCGGTGTTGGCGCCGCGCCGAGCGCCTTGAAGGTCTCGATCTGGGCCGGGTTCTCGGGCGTGCGGATCTTCAGGCCCTTGACGTCCTCGGGCTTGGCGATCGGACGCGTGTTGTTGGTGATGTTGCGAAAGCCGTTCTCCACGAAGCCGATGAGACGAACGCCCTTCGCAGGCAGGGTCGAGGCGAGCTTCTGCACCGTTTCGCTGCGCTGAGCCTTCTGGATGTGCTCCCGATCGCGGAACAGGAACGGCAACTCGAGGAGTGCGATCTTGGGCTCGAAGATGCCGAGAACGCCTGTGATCGTCATCTCCAAGGTGCCTGTGGTGAGCTGCTCCTGCATCTCCCGCTCGGAGCCGAGCCGCGATTGCGGGAAGAGCGACACCTTGAACGCTCCTGGAGCCCTGCGCTCGAGCCCCTCACCGAACTTCTGCATGGCGAGATGGAAACTGTGGCTCTCGGAGTGGCCATGTCCGATCTTGAGAGCCGTTTGCGCGAGCGCTGTGGTTCCACTGAGAGCAGCGGCGAGAGCCGCGACCGTCAAAGCTGCGAGCATTCTCATAACGATTCCTCCTTTCCCGTCTGTTTTGGCTTTCCGCTCGCTCACGGGAACAGGAGCGAGGGGACGAACAGCACAAGGCGCGGCCAGTAGGTCACGACGAGCAGCGTGATGATCATCGGCACGATGAAGGGCAGCACGGCCCGGAACATGCGCTCGACCGATATGCCCGCTACATGAGCCGTCACGAACAGGCTCATTCCCACCGGCGGCAGGGCAACGCCGATCATCAGGTTGAGCACCATGACGGTGCCGAAATGGACGAGGTCGATGCCGAGCGATGCTGCGATCGGCACGAGAATCGGCGTCATGAGGATCAGGACGGCCCCGTCCTCGATGAAGGAGCCAAGGAACAGCAGGAGCAGATTGACCAGGAGCAGGAACACGAGCGGATTGTCGCTCACGGCGCGGATCGCGGCCGCCAGGGCGCTTGCCGACTGGGTAACGGCGAGCGTCCAAGAAAGGGCCGATACATTGGCGATGATGAACAGCACGATGGCTGTCGTGATCATCGTCTCGACGAGAATGCCGGGCAGTTCGCTGAAGCGAACCGTCCGGTACACGACGAAGGACAGGATCAAGGCATAGACCACGGCAACGGCGCCGGCCTCCGTCGGTGTGAACACGCCGCCGAGGAGCCCAACGAGAATCACGGCGGGCGTCATGAGAGCGAAGAAGGCCTGGCCGAAGGCGCGCACGACGTCGCCGGCGCTCGGGCGCTGGTCGCGCGGGAAATGCTTCCAGCGATCCATAACGGCAATCATCGCGCAAAGAGCTGCGGCGAGAAGGAAGCCCGGCAGGAATCCTGCCGCGAACAGCCGCCCGATGGAAACCTCGGCGATGGCCCCGTAGAGGATCAGGGGGATCGAAGGGGGGATGATCGGCCCGATCACCGACGACGCGGCCGTGACGGCGGCGGCGAAATCGGTGGTGTAGCCGTTATCCCGCATCGCCTTGATTTCCATCTTGCCCAGAGCCGCCGCGTCAGCCACCGCCGAACCCTGCATCCCGGCGAAGATGACGCTCGATCCAACATTGGCGTAGGCCAAGCCTCCAGGCACGAAGCCCACGCATCGCCGCACGAAGGTGAAGATGCGATCTGTGATTCCGCCCGCATTCATGAGATTGCCGGTCAGGACGAAGAGCGGGATCGACACAAGGATGAAGTTGTCCGTGCCCGCGATCATCTTCTGGAACATGATGGTGATCGGGAAGGGGCTCGCGACCGCAAGACCTAGCACGACCGCAAGCCCGATGGCGATCGCCATCGGTGCGCTGAGCGCCACGAGGACCAGGAACGCCACAATGATGACGCCGATCACGAGGCGCCCCCTTCCCATTCGTGGGAGGGCGCTTCAACGGGCTCGCGGCCCAACAGGGCAGCAAGCGCGTGAAGTGCCATGAGAGCGCCCGCCACGGGCAGCGCCAAATAGAGCCACCCTTGCGAGATGCCGAGCGTCGGCAGGGTCGTGGCAAACATGCGCGCCGTCAGCCCCCAGCCGTGCCACACCATGAGGAGCGCAAAGAGCAGGAACGCCCCATGCACGAAGGTCGGCACCCACCCTTGCAAGCGCGCCGGCAGCAGATTGACGAAGGCCACCACGCGCACATGTGAGCGCCGCTTGAGGCCAGCGGCCGCCCCGAGAAAGCATGCCCAGACGAATGCGATCCGGGTGAGCTCGATGGAGGTGACGATCGGCAGCTGGAAGACGTAGCGTGAGAAGACCGAGACCGCGAGAACGATGGTGAAGAAGGCGACAATGGGAACGAGAGCCCATTCGGTCACCCGATTGGCCCGATCGCTCCAACGTTGGAGAAGGGGTATCATGCCGCTGCCTCGGCCGATGCCTGCGCCAGCAGCCGCCGATCCGCGGCGATGATGAGGTCCGCGAGATTGCGCCCCATGAAGCCTTGGACCATTGCCTCATCGAAGAGATCCGGCCGGCGCTTAAGCCGCGGGTCGGGGTGCTGCGCTCCATCCGCGAGCGCCTGGAACAAGCCACGGTAGCCACCGAAATTCCACGTGATGCGGCCGTAGGGAATATCGCTGCCAACAGCGATATTGCGCAGGAACGGCTCGCCCGCGAGGGCATACGTGATGAGTGCGCTCTCGATGTGGGTGTCGCGCTTAGCGCTCAAGATGTAGAAGATGTTCGGCCGCCGCAAACCAAGTTCGCGCGATGCGATGTAGAGGGGATCGGCCTCCACATAATGGGCGCCGCCCCCGCCCATATGAACGCCGATCACTGGGTGGTCCGGATGGCGGAGAGCCACGCGCTCCAAGCCCTCCGCCGGCGTAAAGGGCGTGTCGGCGCCGTAATGGAATGCGGGCACGGCTCCCAAACCGACGATACGGTCGACAACCTCGAGCACCATATCGCTGTCGATCGGATAGGCGTTCTGTGCCGGGTTCATCTTGACGACCGGAAAGCCCCAATCCTCGATGCAAATCCGCACCATTTCGAGCGCGCCTTCGGATCCCAGCGCCTTCGGGTCCGTCCACCCCGCCGGGATGATGCGCTCCGGGAGGCGCGCCGCGAGCGCTGCAATCGAGGCGTTGGCGGCGTGCAGGGCTTCGAAGTTCCGGCTGGGGTCGGTTCCGTACCGGGTCACGGCCGGGTTCTGCCAGCTCATGGCCATGTGGACACCGGCCTGGTCCATCTCCCGGATGAGATCCTCCCCCGTCACGGGGCGACCGTGGTAGTAATTGGGGTCGGCGGCAAGGCGCTGGCGGAGGGCGTCGTCGAAAAGCGCAGGATCGGAGGGGTGCGTGTCCCCATCCACCGTGATCCGGTCCCGCGTTTCGTCGAGAAGCTGCAAGCGTCGCTCGATCTGGGCGCGCGCTGTGGAGGACAGGACCATGGGCTCCCCTTGGTTGCGCTACCAGCGCCGGCGCCGACAGGGCGGCGAGGCCGGTCTCGCCCGCGCATTCACCCGTCAGGAGCCACCACGGCATCGTTCCCGCCAGCATGTCCGCCTGAGCCGCATGAGGACAACTGATTACTTTTCAGGTTTGAGCTGAAATTGGCTCAGCCGAACTTGGGCAGGCCGTTCGCCTGCGTGGGAGCTCGGCCCAGCACCGGGCCCGATCAGCCATACCCCAGGCTCTCAGCCGGAGGGCATTGGGCTGTCTTCGGGCCGCTGCCCGTTTGGGTACCCGTCGCGCGCTAGCCGGCTCGCAGCCTGCGGCCCGAGGGCTTCTCGGCCTCCGCCGGGCGCGGCAGCTGCGGTACCGCTTTGCTCATGACACGCTGGGTGTCCTGAGCCGCTGCGACGATCCAGTCGCGAAAGCGCTGGATCTTCGGGATCTCACCATAGCCCGGAGGGTAGACGAGGTGGTGCCCGCCCACGGCGAGGTAGGCGCCGCTCACACCAAACAGGGGCACCAGGTCTCCCGCCTCAATCTCGCGCTCGGCAAATACGAGGCTCTCCAGGGCGACGCCAAGCCCATTGCAGGCTGCCTGAATCGACAGGTAGCCGCGGTCGAACCGTAGCCCGCGCCGCATGGTCGGCGGATCGGCCCCCATGGCCTTGAACCAATCGACCCATCGGACGGGCGAGCGCTCGGAATGAATCAGGGTCAGCTCGCGCAGCTCCTCGGGGTGAGGAATGCGCGACAGGCGCTTGCGCAGAGACGGCGAGGCGAGCGGCGTCACGTAATCGCTCATCAGGGTGGTGGTGTGGAGACCCGGCCAATCGCCGGGGCCGTAGCGGATCTCCACATCGGTATCACTGCGGAAGAAATCCGGCGGTTCCGGTGTGGCATGCAGGCGGAGATCGATGTCCGGGTGCGTGCGCATGAAGTCCGGAATGCGGGGAACGAGCCACGCGGGCGCGAAGCTCGGCGGGCAATGAACCGTGATGACGTCGCTGACCCCGCCGTGAATCACGTAATTGGTGGCGCTTTCGATGCGATCGAACACGCTGGCGAGGGATTGCAGGTAGTTGCGCCCTGTATCGGTGAGAGCAATGCGGCGGTTCAGGCGATGGAAGAGCCTCACACCCAGATGGCGTTCGAGCGCCTTCAGCTGGTGACTGATCGCGGAGGGCGTGACGTGCAGCTCCTCCGCGGCCCGCGACACGCTCAGATACCGCGCAGCGGCCTCGAAGGCCTGCAAGGCCTTGATCGGAGGAAGCGACCTCATGTGCCTCGGTGAATTAGGTTCAGCAATACCTTGAAATCTAATCAGGTGCGCAAATCTGTTTCAACCGTCCGTGGGAGGTTGCTGCACCCCCTATCTGTCTATCTGTCGGTCTCCCGCCACTTTGGGCCATTGCACCTTGTGCGAGGTTCGTGCGACGGCGTTGTCATGCGAACCCTGGCCCGCGGTAGGGTACGGACATGCAGCCCATCTCCTGTGCACGTCACCCCCTTCCCACCTGAGGTCATCCGGCACGCTGTCTGCTTCCGTCTTCGCTTCACGCCAAGCTACTGCGACGTGGAGGAGCTCTTGGTCGAGCACGGGCTGGATATCTGCTGTGAGACGGTGCGGCGCCGGGCAGCCTCTCCGGGTCCGATCTCGCCAAGCAGGTGAAGGATAGCGACAGCAGGGCCACGCTCAAGACGGCATCCATGACGGTCAGCTGACCCGCTTGGATGCTGCTGGCGGCAGGCTCTCGGTGACGGATACGAGGGGGCGGCAGGTCCATGCTGGCGGTAGCCGATGTGGACCAGTCGAACGGCCTCGTCCGCGGTGTCGGCACCGTGCTCATGCCCGTGAGCCAAATACATGTCGCGGCAGGGGTGCCGTTGCTATACAGCGCCCCGACCGGCATCGCCGAGCCACAGAGGAGGCTGACCATCGCCACGCGCGCCAGGGCTATGATGCGATGGGCCGTTGCCGCGTTCTATGGCGTGGCTGGCATCGCGCATTTCTGGGCAACCGACCGCTTTCTTTTGATCGTGCCGGCTTGGGTGCCGGAGCCCCGCCTTGTCGTCCAGATCACGGGTGCCTGCGAGGTGGTGGGCGCGCTCGCCCTTCTGGTCCCCAGGCTCCAGCGCGCGGCTGCGCTCATGTTGGCCCTTTATGCCCTTTGCGTGTTCCCAGCCAACATCAAGCATGCGCTCGAAGGCATCAACGTGCCGGGCCTGCCCGATACCTGGTGGTATCATGGTCCGCGGCTCGTCCTTCAGCCCGTCATCATCTGGTTGACCTTGTACGCAGGGCAGATCGTCAATGGGCCGTTCTGCTGCCTCGTGCGGCAGAAAGAGGGCAGGCCACCGGAGCCCCGCTAGGCGTACAAGGAACAGAGTGCGGGTGACCTGATGCAATTCCTCCAATCGGGTGCGCCTACACCGCCCCTAGTGGCGGGCGCTCACGGGAAGCGGGGTGCTTGCCCCTGCCCTCCCTGGCATCGCCGCTCTTGTGATGCTGCCAAGGCGAGAGCGCTCCCCGGTTCCGAGCATTAGGCCGGGACCAATGACCCGAAACGCGACCCTGCGCGTTGAGTCCACGCGAACTCACCAGGACAGTCCCATGGCAAAGCCATCAAAGCACAGCGACGAGAAGACGGAAGACGCCACGCAGGGCAGCACGACACAATACGACCGTCTCGAAAGGCTGGCCAGCGCAGCCTCCCAAGCAGCCCAGGCGAAACAGTGGCAGGCGCGCAAGAATGGGATGGCGAGCCAGGGCGAGCCTTCCGAGGTCCGAAGCTTGAATGATGATACCGAGGCTAGAGCACAGGCGGAGGCGGCGATGCAGCAGATGCTCGCCAAATCAGGAGGCAAGCAGCGCCGGCGCTGACCGCCTCGATGACGGTAAGTGCTTGTTCACGATACCGGCAGCAACGCTGCCCGCTTCCAGCAACAAGCACCTGCGCTGCGCATTGATCAGCGGCGTTTCTCCTCCGTCGCTGATCGTCTCCCCAACTTAGCCCGGCTTCGTACGAGGGTGCAGCGCTCGCAAGTCGCCCCATTGGGAAAGCCGCGACTTGAATGATGAGCAGGGGCCTGACGCGGAACTCGTCGAAAGCGGCATCCGCCCGATGAGTTCCGCGTCAGGCCCTCAAGGCTCTACGCAGCCGCAGCTCTCACGCGCCGCGACGGAAATGGCTTTGCATGCGAGCGATCACATCGACGCCCATCTGCTTGAGAAGGTCGAGGATATCGAGGGGCACCCAGTTCTCGCGGATGAGGCCCTCGTGATGGAGGTAGAAGTCCATCACCCGCATGGTGACGGCCCGACCAGAGGGCCCGACGCCGAGGAAGTCGTTACCGACATGCATGGCAAAGACGCTCGGCCAGCCGCCCGTGACCGAATAGGGTCCGTCGCCGATGCGGATGTAGTGGCCGCCGCGATATCTCGCCTTGGCTTCGGAGACCTCGTTCCATTGCCCGCCGCCCTTGCGGTTCGGGAAGGCGATGCGGAAGGGCAGCTGGTGGTAATCGACGAAGCCCTGCAGGCCGCGCGTGGTTCCGATGCCTGACGGCCCGTACCACATCATGCGCGGGTGCCAGTGCTCTTTTTGGGGCATGTTGAGGAGGCCCTCGCGTCCCTCGTTGCCCTGGTCGTTGTACGCGCCGAGTGTCCCGTGCATGGCGAGCGTCTGCTTCAGGCTGGCGGCCGATTGCTGCGGGTCGGTGGGCCTGAAGACGAGCCCGTCCGCGGTGATCGGGCCCGGCCACATGCCCTCCGTGCCGAGGCTCGGCGCGAGCGGCCAGAAGCCCGCCTGGCGGATCACGTCGAGCACGTCCCAGAGGCAGTTGCTCTGAACGATCCGCCCGTCGCGGATCTCATGCACTTCGCCATAACGGAGATAGATCGGCCGGCCCGTGGCGGGGATCGTGAGCCAGCTCTCCCGGAAGGTGCCGCAGTAATGGCCCACCATGGCGACGTAGTCGCGGCCCTCGTAACTTCCGCCGACCACGATCACGTCACGGCGCTCGAGATCCGGGAACGAACGCAGGAGCGGCGCCCAGACCTGGGCCTCGATGGCCTCAAGCCCATGCATCTCGTTGAGAGGGTGGGATCCCCGCCATTCGGCGTCCGGATGATAGAGGGCGGCGAGCCGCTGGGGCAGCGTTTCGGGGCGGGCTTCGGCCAAGGCCGAGAGCGCCTCGTAGATACTCCGCTTGCGGCTCACCCACTCGGATTCGTTGCGATCTGTCGTGCTCATTGCATTCCTATGCAAATGCGTTTGCAAACGTATTCAAGCCATGTTAGCCCTCATCTGTCCATTGTTAAGTTCCGCCGTCCGCAGAGCGTGAAATCGCCGGGGTGCCGGAGCGAAGGCTTCGGATCGCGAGACGATCCAACACCGGGCCGCTGATCCAGAGGGGCCTCGGGCAATGACGCGAGAGCAGGAGGACAGCATGAAAACGTTTCTGAAGATTTCTGTGGCCGTCGGTGCCTTGTTGGTCTCCGCGGCCACCGCGCAGGCGAATTGCGGCATTCCGGCCGGTTCGGTCCGCATCCTTTCCAACGACTTCACGGCGCTCCACGTGGTCGCCAGTACGGCGGAAGAGTGCGCCAGCCCCACCGTCAAGGTGACGAAGAACCAGACCACCGAACACAACAACATCCAGGTCGCGGCGCTCACCACGAATCCGGCGACCTATACGGTCAAGATCGTCGCCAACAGCTCGCTGGCGCCCCTGCTCAATGCGGGGCTCGTGCGCCCGCTCGACGACCTCGTTGCCAAATACGGCAAGGATCTCACCCCGAACCAGCTGATCAAGGTCGACGGCAAGGTGATGGCGGTCGCCTTCATGGCGAATGCGCAGCATCTGTATTACCGCAAGGACATTCTCGAGAAGGCGGGCGTGAAGCCGCCGAAGACCTATGAAGAGGTGCTCGCGGCCGCGAAGGTCATTCGCGAGAAGGGGATCATGCAGAACCCGCTGGCGGGGCTCTACAAGCCGGGCTTCGACCTCGCGGTGGAGTTCGTGAACAACTATCTCGGGACCGGAGCCGAGTTCTTCGAGCCGGGCACCGCGAAGCTGGCCCTCGATCCCGTCAAAGCCACCAAGACGCTTGAGCTCATGAAGTCCCTGAGCCAGTACATGGCCCCGGATTTCCTCACCTACAACAGCAACTCCGTGAAGCCCCTCTGGGAATCGAGCCAGGTCGCCATGATCAACGGCTGGGGCTCCCGGGCGGGCGCACTCATCGACCCGGCCGGTCCTGCTCCTCAGGTTGCGGCGAATACCGTCCTCACCAGCGCCCCAACGTTCGGCGGCGGCACCGTTCCGGCCGCAGCTTTGTGGTGGGACGGATTCGTGATCGCCAAGAACATCAGCGACGAGGATGCGGAGGCATCCTTCCGCGCCATGATGCACGCCATCTCCCCAGACGTGGCCAAGAAGCACCCCAAGGTAGCGGCCTGGCTGATCAAGGGCTACGAGCCGACGCCGGCGGCGGTTGGCGTGTTCGAAACCGCGAAGGCCGGCGCACGGGAGTTTCCGACGGTGCCGTTCATGGGCCTGCTGCTCACGGCGCTCGGGGGAGAGCTCGCGGACTTCATGCAGGGCAAGGAGACGGCTGAGCAGGCGCTCGCCGACGTCGCCCGCGCCTACAACACTGCGGCCAAAGACGCCGGGTACCTGCGCTAACGCGAGATCCGGCAGGGCACTTGCGTGCCCTGCCGGGCTTCTTCGCCGCCGATCGACTTCGTCAGCGACGGGATCTCAGCATGCCGCACCGGACGTTCCTGGCTTTCATCCTGCCGTCACTGATTGCGATGATCCTGTTCATCGCGATCCCCATCCTGTCGGTCGCATACCAGTCCCTGCACGTCGAGCATCCCCAGGTCCTGCGGACGGTCGAGAACTGCAGCCCGTTCGGCTGCACCAAGGAAGTTCGGGTCGATGCGGCTGCCATGGAACAGGCGCGCCGCGAGCAGCCCATGGGCGTGTTCAACGGACTCGGCACCTATACCAATGCGAGCCACCTCGCCTTCGACGAAATCTCCCGGATCTGGGCGGCGAGCGACAGCATCTCGACCGCCATCAGCGGGGTGCTCAATCTCCCGTTCTATCGCGCTCTCACGTTCACGCTTGCATTCACCTTCCTGGTGACGCCGATCGTCATCGTGCTCGGCTTCGTCATCGCCGTCGCGGTGAACGCGATGCCCGGGTTCCTCAAGGGCCCGGTGATCTTCTTCTCTCTCTTGCCGATGATCGTGACACCGCTCATCGGCTCGCTCGTTCTGTTCTGGATGATCGACACACAAGGCGTCATTGGGGCGACTCTGCAGAAGGTGTTCGACAACCCACAGCTCTCGCTCAAGGCGTCGCCGACCCTGACCTGGGCGGTGCTGTTCATCTACGGGATCTGGCACTCGGTGCCGTTCAGCTTCGTGGTGTTCTACGCCGGTCTGCAGACGGTTCCGGCGGATACGCTAGAGTCCGCCAAGATCGACGGGGCCAGCCGATGGGAGCAGATACGCTTCGTCGTGATCCCCTATCTCGCGCCGCTCGCAACCTTTGTGGCGCTGATCCAGCTGATGGACAATTTCCGCGTCTTCGAGCCGATCGTGGGCTTCAGCGCTGCGGCGAACGCCACCTCGCTCAGCTATCTGATCTACAACGACCTGCGCAATGCCGACGCGCCCCTGTTCGGCTCGGCCGCCGCGACCTCGATGCTGACCATCCTGGGCGTCGTGACTCTGCTGACGCCGGTGCTCCTGCGCACCTGGCGCGACTTTCACCGGAAGGCATGAGCTATGGCCGCCGTCGCCCGCGCCACCCGTCAGCACCCCGCCGTCTTCGCGGTTTGCCTTGCCATCGTCCTGCTCTGGCTCTTCGTCGCGGCGTTCCCGTTCATCTGGACCGCCTGGGGCTCCTTCAAGGTCGAAGCGGACTTCTTCTCCCGCAGCGATTGGCTCAATGCGGTGTACGGGCCGAAGACCCTCGCGCAGACCGGGAGCGCGTTCACGGGCGAGGGCTACCACGGGGCGTGGGTGCTCGAGGAGTTCTGGCGATCCGGCCTCAACACGGCGATCGTGACCGTCTCGGTGGTGGTCATTTCGCTCACGTTCGGAACGCTCGGCGGCTACGCGCTTGCGCGCTCAGGCTACCGCTACACGTTCTGGATCCTGATCGTCGCGCTCGTGTTCCGGGCCATGCCGCACGTGACGCTGGTCTCGGGCTATCTGCTGCCGTTCTTCCAGCTCAACATCTGGGGCATCCTGCCCACCACCATCATCGTGCTGGTGGCGATCAATCAGCCCTTCACGATCTGGATGTTGCACTCGTTCTTCCGCTCCATCCCGCGCGATCTCGACGAAAGCGCGATGGTGGACGGCTGCACGCGCTTCCAGGCTTTTCGGCTGGTCGTGATCCCGGTCATGTGGCCCGGCGTGGTGACCACCGGTCTCTTCAGCTTTCTGCTCGCCTATAACGACTTCGCGGTCACGGCGATGCTGCTGACCCAGGACAATCAAACCATCATCCCGAAGATTGCGAGCTTCCTCGGATCCACGCAGGCGGAGGGCAAGGTGATGTATGCGGTCGCCGCCGTGGTCTCGTCGATCGCGCCACTGTTCGTGCTGGTGCTATTCTTCCAGAAGCAGATCGTCAGCGGCCTCACGGCCGGTGCGGTGAAAGGGTAGGGGACCTGGCATGGCGGAGCTCCGTCTCAAAAACGTCACCAAGCGGTTCGGCGCCTATGTCGGCGTCGACAACTTCAACCTCGACATCGCGGATCAGGAATTTCTCGTGCTGCTCGGTCCCTCGGGCTGCGGGAAGACGACAACCATGCGGATGATCGCCGGTCTCGAGGATGTTACGGAAGGCGAGATCTGGTTGGGTGGCCGGATGGTCAACGGGCTCGAGCCCAAGGACCGGGACATCTCGATGGTGTTCCAGAGCTACGGCCTCTACCCCAACATGACGGTGTACGAGAACATCCGCTTCCCCTTGCGCGTCCGGAAGGTGCCGGCCGAGCAGCACAACGAGCGCGTGATGCGAGCGGCGCGGATGGTGGAGCTCACCGACCTCCTTCACAGGCGACCCGCGGAATTGTCGGGCGGTCAGCGCCAGCGCGTGGCGCTCGGCCGGGCGATCGTGCGCGAGCCCACGCTCTTCCTCATGGACGAGCCGCTCTCGAACCTCGATGCGAAGCTGCGCGTATCCACCCGCGCGCAGATCAAGAACCTGCAGCACACACTCAAGACCACGACGATCTACGTCACCCACGACCAGATCGAGGCCATGACGCTCGCGGATCGCGTGGTGGTCATGAACAAGGGCCTGATCCAGCAGGTGGGGACGCCGACCGAGATCTATGACGCCCCCGCCAATACCTTCGTGGCGAGCTTCATCGGGTCGCCAGCCATGAACTTGATCGACGGCAGCCTTAGTGGCGGCGTGTTCGAAGCGCCCAATGTGCGCATCGAGGGCCTGCCGCAAGCGCATTCCGGTCCTGTGACCCTCGGGTTCCGGGCCGAGGACGCCGTGCTCGTGCCCGGAAACGGCCAGCTCGCCGCGCCGGTCTATTCGCTCGAACTTCTTGGCGAGGCCTCGATGATCAGCTACCGCATCGGCGAGAGCCTGGTCTCGATCAAGGCCCCAAAGGAGTACAGGGCCGAGATCGGCGATGTCGTTCACGCAGCGGTACCGGGCTCGATCTGCCATCTCTTCGAGAAGAGCACCGGACAGGTCATCTGGGCCGGCAACGCCCGACACGGCGCAACGGACCGCCCCCGCCGGTAGGTCCAAGCAGCGCCGGATTAAAGGAAAAGCCTCATGATCCAGCATCTGAAACGCGGCAAGCCGGAGGCCGACCGCGCCGATGACGACGCCAAGGTCCGCGCTACCGTCGAGGCGACGCTGAAGGAGATCGAAAGCCGCGGCGACGCCGCCGTGCGCGATTTCTCGGAGCGCTTCGACAAATACACGCCGGCGTCGTTCCGCCTCTCTCCCTCCGACATCGAAGCCCTCATGGGCAAGGTCTCGAAGCGCGAGATGGAGGACATCAGGTTCGCGCAGGCGCAGGTGAGGAACTTTGCCCAGGCGCAGCGGGACTCCATGCGCGACATCGAGGTCGAAACCCTGCCCGGCGTGATCCTCGGGCACAAGAACATCCCGGTTCAGTCCGTCGGCTGCTACGTGCCGGCCGGCAAGTTCCCCATGGTGGCGTCCGCGCATATGTCGGTCGCGACCGCTTCCGTGGCCGGCGTTCCGCGGATCGTCGCCACGACGCCCCCCTTCCAGGGCGAGCCGAACCCGGCCGTGATCACCGCGATGCATCTGGGCGGTGCGCACGAGATCTATGTGCTCGGCGGCATCCAGGCCATCGGCGCCATGGCGCTCGGGACGGAAACCATCGCGCCGGTCGACATGCTAGTGGGCCCGGGCAATGCCTTCGTGGCCGAAGCCAAGCGCCAGCTCTACGGGCGGGTCGGCATCGATCTTTTCGCGGGTCCGACCGAAACCATGGTGATCGCAGACGACACGGTGGATGCCGAGATGTGCGCCACCGACCTCCTCGGCCAGGCGGAGCACGGCTACAATTCGCCGGCGATTCTGGTGACCAATTCCCGCAAGCTCGCCGAGGGCACGCTGGCCGAAGTCGAGCGCCTGCTCAAGATCCTGCCGACGGCCGGCACCGCCGGGGTGAGCTGGCGCGATTACGGCGAGGTGATCTTGTGCGACACCTACGAGGAGATGCTGCAGGTCGCGAACGACATCGCGTCCGAGCACGTCCAGGTGATGACGGACCGGGACGACTGGTTCCTGGAGCATATGCACAGCTACGGCGCGCTGTTCCTCGGCGCGCGCACGAATGTCGCCAACGGCGACAAGGTGATCGGCACGAATCACACCCTGCCGACCAAGAAGGCGGGCCGCTACACGGGCGGCCTATGGGTGGGCAAGTTCCTCAAGACCCACAGCTACCAGCGCATCCTGACCGACGAGGCCGCCGCGATGGTGGGCGAGTACTGCTCGCGCCTGTGCATTCTAGAGGGCTTCGTCGGCCATGCCGAGCAGGCCAATGTGCGGGTCCGGCGCTATGGTGGCCAGAACGTGCCCTACGGCGCGGCGGCGATGCCGAGCCGGGCCGCGGCGGAATGACGAGAAGACGGGTGCGATGAAGCTGCCCCGGACACCCTCCTTCCGGCTTGATGGCCGACGCGCCCTCGTGACGGGCGCCTCCTCGGGCATCGGCCTTGGCTGCGCCGTGGCGTTGGCCGAGCAGGGAGCGCAGGTGGCGCTCGCGGCACGCAGCCGCGACAAGCTCGACGAGGCTGTATCGGCGTTCGAAGCCGAGGGCTGGGCGGCCCAAGCGATCGCGATGGATGTGGCCGATGTGGCGGCGACAGCCCGGATCGTCGAGGAGCACGGCCCCTTCGACATTCTGGTGAACAGCGCGGGCGCGGCGCGCCACGGGCCTGCGGCGGCGACGACGCCGGACGACTTCGATGCCGTATCCGACTTGAACGTGCGCGGCGCGTACTTCGTCACGCAGGCGGTGGCGCGAGGGCTGATCGCGGCTGGCAAGCCCGGATCGCTCATCAACATCTCGTCCCAGATGGGCCATGTGGGCGGGGTCGACCGCGCGGTCTATTGCGCGAGCAAGCATGCCCTCGAAGGCTTCACCAAGGCGATGGCGATCGAGTGGGGTCGACACGGCATCCGGGTCAATACCCTGTGCCCAACCTTCATTCGCACGCCCCTGACCGAGGGAACCTTCGCGAATCGCGAGCGGGTTCGCTGGATCGAGGAGAAGATCAAACTGGGCCGCACGGGCGTCGTCGAGGATATCATGGGCGCGGTGGCGTTCCTGGCCTCGGACGCGTCGGCGCTGGTGACGGGCTCCGCGCTCATGATCGACGGCGGTTGGACGGCCGAGTGATGGCAGGCGAGAAGGTTACATCCCTCGACGTTGCCCGGCTTGCCGGCGTCAGCCAGTCCGCGGTCTCCCGCGTGTTCACGCCGGGCGCATCGGCCTCCAAGCACACGATCGAGAAGGTCAGGCGCGCCGCCGCGCAACTCGGCTACCGTCCCAACGTCCTGGCACGCTCCCTCATCACCGGGCGCAGCCGCATCATCGGCCTCGTGGTCGCCTATCTCGAAAACTATTTCTACCCGGAAGTGGTCGAGCGGCTCTCCGTCGCGCTGCAGGAGCAGGGCTACCACGTCCTCGTCTTCATGGCCGCGCCGACGGTGGGAGACGTGCAGAACGTGGTTCAGGAGATCCTCGACTATCAGGTCGACGGGATCGTGCTCGCCTCGGTCTCCATGTCGTCGGTTCTGGCCGAGAAGTGTCAGTCGTTCGGCATTCCGGTCGTGCTATTCAACCGCGATCAGGACGATCCCCGCCTCAGCTCGGTCACCACCGACAACCGCGCCGGGGGCCGGGCGCTGGCCGAGCTGCTCGCGTCGTTGGGCCATCGGCGGATCGCCTATATCGCGGGCTTCGAAGAGGCCTCCACGCAGCGCGACCGCGAGCTCGGCTTTCGGGAAGGTCTCGCCGCTGCTGGACGGGAGCTCTTCGCACGCGGGGTGGGCAACTTCGATTTCCACATGGCGCAGGATGCGGCCCGCCGCATGTTCGACCGCTCCAAGCGGCCCGACGCCGTGTTCGTCTGCAACGACCACATGGCGTTCGCGGTCATGGACGTACTGCGCTTCGAGCTTGGTTTGAGGATCCCCGAGGACGTGTCGGTGGTGGGCTTCGACGACGTGCCACCGGCGGCCTGGGCCGCCTACGATCTCACCACGTATCGGCAATGCGTGAACCAGATGGTGGGCGAGACGGTGACCACGCTCCTCGACAGCATCGAGGGCAAGAGCACCGAGCCCCGGCGGGTGAAGATCGACGGTACGCTCGTGGTGCGCAAATCCACCCGCGAGCCCAAGGGCGGACGCCCATGACGAGCTTCGACCGGAACCGGCACGGCGTCCGGCGTTCCGCGATCGGCAGTACCGGAACGGCGTGTCAGCCGATTAGAGACAACGCACTGTCGCGAAGGGGTGACGCATGGCGATGAAGGGCTTCCAGGACAAGTTCACCGACCTTCCCGACTACATCATCAAGATCACCAAGGAGATCTGGGAGGATCGCGGCCTCGCCACGCTCCATCACTACTACGCACCCGACATGCCGATGCGCACCCCATCGGGGCTTGTCAGGGGCAATCAAGCGGTCATCGACGGAACGCTCGCCACCCTGGCCGAATTCCCTGATCGGCGGCTCCTCGCCGAGGACGTCATCTGGAGCGGCGACGAAAACGAGGGCTTCCTGTCCTCCCACCGGCTCGTCACCTCGGGAACGCATCGTGGGCATGGCCTGTTCGGCGAACCCACGGGCCGGCATTTCGTGATCCGTGCCATCGCGGACTGCGCCGCCAAGGACGACGTGATCTATGACGAGTGGTTGATTCGGGACAGCTCGGGAATCGTCAAGCAGTTGGGCCTGAATCCCGAGAGGTTCGCGCGCGACCAAATCCGCGCCGAGGGCGGTCCCGAGAAGGCCAAGCGCCCGTTCACGGCGGCCCAGGACGTGCAAGGTCCCTATACCTCGCGGGGCAACGACAGCGAGTGGGGCCAGCGTTTGGCCGACATCCTCACCCGCATCATGAACAAGGACTTCACGGTGATCCCCGCCGAGTACGACCGGGCGGTGCGTGTGGAGCATCCCGGGTCCGAGGGCGGCTGGTCCTGGGACTTTGCCGATTTCCGCTGGCTGCAGCTGCGGTCGGCCTTCCCGTCCGCGCAGTTTGCGGTTCACCACGTGATCGGCCGCTCGGACCCGGCGCAGCCGCACCGGGCGGCGGTGCGCTGGAGCCTCGACGGCCGGCACGACGGGTTCGGCGCCTTCGGCCGGCCGACCGGTGCACCGGTCCACATCATGGGCATCACGCATGCGGAGTTCGGGCCCTGGGGCCTGCGCCGCGAATTCACGCTTTTCGACGAAATCGCGATCTGGAAGCAGATCCACCTGCATACGGGAGACGTCTGATGACCCCTCAAGAGATGGAAGCCCGGATCGTCCGCTACGGCGATCTCAGGCCGTGCCGCACGGCCTTCATCGACGCGCATACGCCGGGAAGCAATCAAAAGGAAAACTTCACGATCATCGGCGGCGGCGTCTCCGAGAGCGCTGACCAGCACGTGCACATCAAGGACACGCCGGGCTTCAACATCGGCGCCGCGGGCCAGCCTCCTAAATGCCGCAACTCCCTTCACAGCCACCGCACCGCAGAGGTTTTCTTTGTCCTGAAGGGACGCTGGCGCTTCTTCTGGGGTCGCTGGGGTAATGCCGGCAACGTCGTCCTGGAAGAGGGCGACATCATCAACATCCCGACGGGCATCTTCCGCGGGTTTGAAAACATCGGCACGGATTACGGGATGATCATGGCGATCCTCGGCGGCGACGATGCCGGCGGCGGCGTCATCTGGGCTCCGCAGGTGATCGAGGACGCCAAGGCGCACGGTCTGGTGCTCGGCGAGAACGGCCGCCTCTACGATACCAAGAAGGGCGACAAACTTCCCGACGGCGTCAAGCCGATGCCGCTCCTCTCGGACGAGGAACTCAAGACATTTCCGGAGCTCACGGCCGCCGACGTCGTCCCAGGCCATGTCGCCCGCTATTGGGACCTCATGGCCCTGGCCGAGAAGGAACCCGCGAAGGTGATCGGTGCGGATGCGCGCTTGAGGGACCGGCCTGGCTTCGAGGTCGAGCTGCTCACTCGGGGATCGATCCCCGGGGACCCCTATGCGGTAGACCGCCACGAAGTTCTCATGGTGTTCCGCGGACATTGGCGCCTCACCTGGGACGGCGGCGAGACGGTGCTGGCCCCCGGCGATACCTGCGCGGTGCCGCCGAACCTGAAGCACAGCCTCGTCCCCTCCATGACCGGGGAGGCCAGCCTCTACCGCGTGCGCAACACGGACGATCCGGCCGGGCCGACGCACCGCCACTGAAGGCGCATCTTCCGGACGCGCGGAAGACATGGCTTGGGACGACTGCCAGGGAGTCCTGGCGGTCGCGCGCTTTCTGCGACAGGCGGCCTCGCGCGTTCGACTTTTATGAGAGCGAGGCCGACCCTGCCGTGCGGAACGGCCTCCACAAGAGCAAAGTCAAGGAGGCTGGCGCTTGAGCCTTCTTGATCTCACCATCTGCGAGCTGGGAGAGCGCCTGCGCGAAGGGACCTCGCGTCGTTGGCCTCAACGCAAGCTCATCTCAAGCGGAACTTCTTCGGCGCCGGCCGACCTGCGGGTCAGCGATGCCGAGGGGCGCTACGCCTTTCAGCTCGGAGTCCAATATTCATGGGTACGGTGCGGCCCCCATCATCATTGCCTCTGCTGCTCCTGCCGGGAACGCTGTGCGATGAGCGCGTGTTCGCCCCCTTGATCGCGCGCCTGCCGAACCAGCCCGTGTTGCTCGCCGAGATGACCGGGGCGGCGACGACACCCGACCTCGCCGAACGAATTCTGCGCCGAGCACCTGATCGCTTCGCTCTCCTTGGATTTTCGCTCGGCGGCATCGTCGCGCTCGAGATGATCCACCAAGCGCCCCATCGCATTGCTGCCCTCGCCCTCGTGGACACGACGGCGCGCGCCGATCAGGTTGCCAATGCCGCCATCCGGCGCGGAGCGGTGGAGCGGGCGCGGGCTCATGGAATGGCGAGCTATATCGACGACGCCTGGCCGGACCACGTCTCGCCCGTCAACGCCGGCCGCCGGGATCTGCGGGATCTTCTTGTCGCGATGGCGGAGCGCGGTGGCGCGGATGCTCTGGCAAGCCAAACCGAGGTTGCGATCCATCGCGCCGACAGCCGCCCGCGCCTGCCTCAAATCGAGGTGCCGACACTGGTCCTCTGCGGGCAGGACGATGGCATCTGCCGCCCCGATCTCCACCGCGAGATAGCGGATCTCATCCCGACCTCCACGCTAGCCATCGTTCCGGACGCGGGCCACTTTCTACTGGTCGAGAAGCCGGACGAGGTAGCGGCGCCTGTGCGCCGCTGGCTTGCATCCGTTCACCCAGGTGTGGATGAACGACGATACCTTGAACGAGGAGACCCATGAGAGAGGCCACTCCCGCCGCCAAGACATAGCTCGCGGCACGTGTCCCGAGCCCGGCCCTTTAGGGTCCGCAAGGCGCCGGAAGGTGTGATGGATTAAGACCGAGAGCCCTCGAAGGCTCGGCTCGGCCTCTGCGCCGGCGGTGCTGCGTTCGGGTGTGGAACTTCCCGCGCGGGACGAGGTGGTGGCTGGCCCCAGAGGATCGTTGAGGCTGTGACTCGTTGAATGCGGCTCCACCCGTAAGCCGCACCATCCATGCTTCCCTTGCACCCAAACGCCAGCGCGATCCGAGTCATAGAGTAGCTTTGTCGGATCTAATCCATGTTCCAATGTCAGGGATGACCCGGAGCGGCGCCCTTGGGAGACACCAGGGAGCACCCGGCAGCAGCGCTCGGGAGACCCGGTGAGCATACCATCCCTCCGCCCATGGCTGCGGCTCGGTACAGTTGTATGTGTTGCAGACGTCTCCTGGTACCCACCTTATCCTGACCCTGGCAGTCTTGCGTCTGCTCGAATCCGGACCCGGTCAGGCCCCTGCCGCGCACAACCCTGACAAAGTCCGCATAAGTCTGCCATTCTGAGCGCCGTTAGCTCCGAGGTGCCATCCCGCGGGACGGCCTAACCTGGACAGTGGGTGCCTGTAACCGAGCACGAGCCGTGCCACGCGTGCACTGGCCTGCTCAAGGGATGTGTTCGATGTGGGACTGGCTCACCCCCCAAGCGGCCAACATGTGCCTCGTCACGAGCGCGTCGGTGTTCTGGCTCAAGAACGCGAGCGATCTCCTGATTGGCGGCGCTTACGCGCTCATCCCCTTTGGTCTGGCGTCCTTTCTCTCGGCCCGGCGCGATGTGGAATTCGGGTGGCTCGCCTGGTGCTTTGCCCTGTTCATCGCACTCTGCGGGGCAACCCACTGGATGCACATCTGGCTCAACTTTTTCCCGCACTACACGGCCGAAGCGTACCTCAAGGCGGCGACTGCCCTCGCCTCCCTGACGACAGCCGGAGCCGTTTTGAGCCTTCTGCCCGACATCAAACGGCTGCCGACGCCCGCGATGCTGCGCCAGGAGCACGCCAAGCGGATCGCTGCCGAGGTGGCGTTGCGGGAGGCGCTGGAGGAGCGATCGAATGAAGAACTGCAACGTCATATCGAAACTCAGGACCTGCTGATCGGGGAACTGAACCATCGGGTCAAGAATACGCTGACGACCGTGCAGGCTTTGGCTCAGATGAGCCTGAAGGGCACAGGTCCGGAGAGCCAGCCCGCCGTCGAGGCGTTTCAGGGGCGCTTGCTGGCTCTGTCTGCTGCCCACAACCTCCTCAACCAGACAGCCTGGACGGGCGCCTCCTTGGCGGATGTGGTTCGGGTTGAGCTCGCCTACGGTTCTGACGCGAGCCGCGTCAGCGTCGAAGGACCGCCAACAGAGCTGAGCGCCCGTGAGGTTGTCTCGCTGGCTCTCGTCATCCACGAATTGGCGACGAACGCTCTGAAGTACGGAGGCATGCGGCCGGGTGGCGAGGGTCGAGTGGCCATCTCCTGGCGTGTCGAGGGCAACCGCCTGACCTTCTGCTGGGATGCAGCCGCATCCGGCCATGAGACTGCTGCTCCTCCGCGCGAGGGCTTCGGTCTGAGGATGATCCGCCGGACCATCGAGCGCGAACTCGGGGGCGCGCTCGAGATGGACTGGCAGCCGGACGGACTTAAACTACGGTTCACGGTTCCGCTCGAAAAACGCACCGAGCCGATGCTGCCCTCATCGGGTACGGAGGCTCAGTCTGGCGGAGGCTCCGGCTTGGCGGCGGAAGGGCTCAAGCCTGCCCTGCCCTCCCTGTGAATAGATGGCGGGCAGCGTAACGCGATCCTCAACCGCTCGAGGAAGCCCCCATGCTTAGGGATTGCCGCTCTGCGGATCGTCCCGCACCCTCTCGTTCGTGCGATCTCGTGAACCGCTTGTACAAACGCGTATCTTCGTCAGCAGGAAGGGTGTAGACTCAGCGGATTGCCGACCATGAGCCTGTAGGCGTCGGCAGCTGAGAGCGGTCGTGCTCCCGCCTATGTTGCGGAGCACTAGCGATGACCGATCCCCAAACGGCCAAGAACGCGATCACACGAGCCGAACAAACTCGCAAGACCATCGAGCAGGCGCAGGCTGCCCTGACCGGTAAGCCGCACTCCGCGGATCGCGAACTCCAGCTGATCGAACTCGCACGGCAGGCCGGCGAAGCCGATGCTCGTCTTGCCCGCCTGATCGAAGAAGCGGCACAAGCTACTGACTCCGCTCAGCATCAGAACCGCGAGTAGGACGCTCATGTCGGTCATTCTGGTCGTCGAAGACGAGCCCCTCATCCGCATGAACGCTGCCGTGCTTCTCGAGGATGAAGGTTATGAAGTCATCGAGGCGGCGACGGCTCAGGCTGCTCTCGCGATCCTGGAGAAGCGCAACGGAGAGGTGGAGGCGCTGTTTACGGACGTCGACATGCCCGGCGACATGAACGGATTGGAGCTGGCGGGGATTGTCCACCGTCGCTGGCCGGCGATTGCGCTCCTGATCACGTCCGGCGTGGTGCGGATGCCGGCTGCTTTGCCGGGAGGCGGCATGTTTCTGGAGAAACCCTACCCGACAGGCGCTCCGCTGCGACTGCTTCAGCAGCTGATCCGAGGTGCTCGTGTAGGATCCCTCGTTCAGCACCATTGAACCAAGGAGCAGGTCGGAACACGCGTCATGCCGATTTGCTCCTCTGCCTTGTATAAGCGCTCGTCAACACCTATATACATTTTATCGACTTTTGGCCGGACATCGGGCCGTACTGCCTTGAGCTGAGCTCGGGCGCACGTTCAGAACTCTCTCCAGACATCGACGAACCGAGCAGCAGGCTGCGTTCCCGCGCGGCTCGACCGCTCACGTGCACCAGCAGAACCAAGGATACACTCGATGACCACAGGCACCGTGAAATTCTATAACGAGATGAAGGGCTTCGGCTTCATTCAGCCGAATGACGGCGGCAAGGACGTGTTCATCCACGCCACAGCTCTCGAACGCGCAGGCATGCGCAATCTCGTGGAGGGACAAACCGTCACCTTCGACACGGCGGAAGATCGCCGCTCTGGCAAGATTGCCGTCAACAACATCCAGGCCGCCTAAAGCAGCTTGGACCACCGGTACTGGAGCAATCCATGCCGAACCACGAGAGCCGCCCGCTCTGGGCGGCTTTTCTTATTGTCAGCTCCGAGATGCCGCAGGCGATTCGGCCTGCTTGAGGAGCGCTGCGCAGGAGAGCTCCGTGTACAGCTTCAAGAAGACCTTTCAAACGCCATCCGTCATGTTCGCGGTGAGCTACGATGACGGACGCACGGCTTACTTCGTGATCGAGCATCACGGTAAGTCCAGCGATGATTACCGCGTTGGTGCGATTGCCCGCGAGCAGCAGGAGCAGGGTGCTCTGCCGGTGGGCACCATCACGGGTATCAAGCGGGTGCGCTGAGCACCGGTGACAGTCAGGAACGCAACACACGAACGAACTGGAACGAGATGAGCGCGCACAAGAACAAGAGCTTCGGCGATCGTTTGAAGACGGCCGGTGAGGCGAAGCAGGCACTCCTGGACAAGTTTCGGGCTCGGCCAGCGGCGGACGATCCTGCCGTGGTCGAGAAGCAAGCCGCCCGGCAGGCGGTGAGTGAGGCGCGCGATGTCAGGCAAGCCGAGCGCGAGTCGCGGGCTGCCGAGGAGCAAGCAGCCCGGCAGGCAAAGGCAGAAGCAGACGCTGCCGAGCAAAGCCTCCATAAGGCGGCCGAACAGGAGCAGCGGCTGCGTGACGCCGCTGAAGCGGCCGAGCGCGAGCAGGCTCTGGAAGCAGAGCGTAAGGTCGCTAGGGATGCACGCTATGCTGCCCGCAAAAAGCGCAAGTAAGTGCGGACCGACTTAGGTTACGTCCTGCCCTGGAACCATTCCCATACCCCAGCCCTAACCGGCTTGGTTGACACCGCCCGGGCCACCTTCGATCATGCCTTGTCGATCAGGTTCAGCAATCGTTCCCGCCAACAACCTGATGGATGTGGGAGATAAGCCATGGCCAAGGGCGAACAGCACGGTAACCGCGAGGCAAAGAAGCCGAAGAAGGAAAAGCCAAAGACGATTGCCGCTGCAGCCTCCCAGAAAGGCGTTGTCAGCTCCGGCATCGGGTCCAAGAAGTAACACCAGTTCGGCCATTCCGCGGTGTTTGAGGCTCCAGCGCAGCACTCGGTGATAGCTCAATGGAATAGCTGTCATGGCCGGGGGCAAACACCTCTGGCCGTGGCGCGCCATCGGCAGCCAGTGTGAGGTGCCCACTGCCCTAATGCGTCCGAAGCCGCGGCTGTCTCAGGATCCGGCGCTCAATCCGCAACGGCTGCTTCTCTGCCGTTTTATCGACGGCAGGGCTATGCATGGGGCCGTTGACGTCAAGAACGCCTTTATCGCGTGCTCCGCTGTCAGACGGCTGCGGATGGCATCTCAGAGGCCGAGTTCGCCGACATGGAACCCTAGGCGGTTCTCGACATCGCCCGGCTGATGGAAGCCGCGATCGAATAATGCCTTGATCCTGCTCTGACTTGCGGGGCGTTGCACAGAGGCAATGAAGGCGCTCCATTCCAGGGCGATATCCTCATCAGGTGGCAAACTCGCCTTATCGACGAGGCGCTTGATGCTGGCGATGGCATCTCGGTCGAAGGTGGCGATGCGTCTCGCGAGTGCCTCAACGAAGCCGTCGAGCTCGGCATCCGGGAGGGCACGATTGACGTAGCCTTAGCGCTCGGCGAGGTCACCACCCATGTCGTCTGCCGCGAGCAGCACTTCCAAGGCGCGTCCTCGGCCCATCAGGCGAGGCAGGCGCGCCATCGGTCCTCCACCAGGGACTAACCCGGCACCCAGCTCCCATTGCGACAGCACAGCCTTCTCTCGGCTTGCGAAACGCATATCGGAAGCCAGCGCCAGCTCGCTTCCGACACCTGTGGCCCGCCCACGGATCGAGGCGATCGACACTACGGGCAAGCGGCTGAGCCGCGCGAGCATATCGGGCAGCGGGTGCAAGCCGGTCGGCCCTGCAGGCAGCGTGGTGGAGTCTTCAAGGTTTGCCAGAAAGTCGTAGTGGGTGAGGAAGAACCCGTCGATGGCACTGTCGAACACGACCACCTTCACGGATCGATCCGCCTCCAGGGCCGCAATGATTCCGGCCAGCTCTGGGATGGTCTCCGGACCGAAGATGTTGAGCGGGGGATGCTCGAAGGTGACGCGCCAGTAGAAGGGTGAGCACTTCTCAAGGCGGATCCGACGCATGGCTTCGTTGGTCTTCAACTTCACCTCCTCGGGGTCTTTGCATTGCGCTGCCCGTGGCAGCTGACAACGGAGGCGATGCCGACCGCATGAGCCCAGCAGGCTTGGTGGAGCATCGCTATGGCCTCCCGGACGCGCTACCCGGCCTTCGCAGCCATCGCCTTCCGGTATTCCAGGACTGGCAGTCCGCCCCATCCCCAATCTTCCGTCTCGACCTCCTGAATGATCACCCAAGTCCATTCCGGCGGCTTTCCGAGGACGTCAAATAGAACCTGGCTCATCCCCTTGTGGATTGCAGCCTTCTGTTCGGCGGTGACGCGGTCGATTCCAGGCTGCGTGCCTTCCCTGGTTGTCTGGACGGTGACAATCGGCATGGTGTGTCTCCTTGGACAGCAGGTCAGTAGCCGGCGGATTGGCCGCCATCGACGTGCAGGATCTCGCCGGTTACGAACGGCGCCGTCTCCAGAAACAGGACAGCGCCGACCACGTCCTCGATCTCGCCCATACGGCTGACTGGGTGGAGGGCAGAGAGGAATTCGTGAGTTTCCGGAGGGTGCATAGGGGTCTTGATGATCTCGGGTGAAACTGCATTCACCCGGATGCCGCGCTTCGCATACTCGATGGCCAAGCTTTTCGTGGCTGCGGAGATCCCGCCTTTGCTGAGCGACGCGAGGACGGAGGGTACTTTCGCGCTTGGGTGGTCGACGAGGCTCGTCGTGATGCTGACCACATGACCGGAGCCCTGCTCCTCCATAGCCTTGATCGCGGCTTGAGTCATGAAGAAGAAGCCGTTCAGATTGGTCGAAACCACCTGCCTGTATTGCTCGTCCGAGTAACCTGTGAAGGGCTCCGCGACGAAGATACCGGCATTGTTGACGAGCGTATCGATGCGGCCGAAGCGAGCGAGGCCCTCGGCTATCGCCCGCCTTGCTGTCGACGCATCGCCGAGGTCGCCTGCGACGGTCGAGACGTCGGGATGGGCCGACGGCTGGATCGATCGTGAGATGGCGACAACCCGGTAGCCGCGCTCCAGATAGGCATCCATCAGCCGAGCACCGATGCCTTGCGAGGCACCGGTGATAATCGCGACTTTGCGCTGATCAGGCATGACCGTGTTTCCTTTTCCAAAGCTGGCTGTGCGCTTCGTGTGCGGCGTACCGGAAGCCTGCGGTCAGGCCTCAGCCGCCATCGGCGTCGTCAACCTGCCTATGCCGGCACCGGCAGCACAGCCAGCGCGACGCATCATTCCCGGCAGCTGCGCCGGAGTCCTCGGGAGCAGGATCTCCCACGAAAGCGTCGCGCCGGAGAGCCCGCGGATCGATATCAGCTCCCCGGACGCGACCGGCCGCGGCAGACGTTGAGGGCACATTCCGGGTTGTCACGGGTGCGCACCCAAGCCGGCTCCGGGAAGGTTCCATAGGAACATCCCAGATTACCGCTGACAAACACATCGTAGGTGGACAGCCCCGTGTTCATCAGAACGGAGGTTCGACCCGCCACGAATGTCTTTACTTCAGCGCAAGTCAGTGCAGTCGTATTGGGCCTCGATTGCGCCACTGCTGCGCATGAGACCTGCACAAGGCTGAGAGCGAGAACAAGAGCACGCATAGGAGGGATCCCCATTTCCATAAGCCCTCTCCTGATAGCCGGCGCGAACGATGCTCTCTTGTTGAAACTAATGGCCGTTTGCTTGGCATACCTGAGGATGCACTGTGGTTCGTCACGTCCGCCGCCGACAGCGGCATATTGGTGAGGCCGCTACCAAACCAAAGATCGCTTTGATTTCTTACTCACACCATCGGGTGCTCGCCCTGGTCAGCCTCGCGCCCAGGGTTGAGCGCGACCTGCACTTGGCCGCCTGGTGAAGCTGATGCCGGCCCAGAAGAGAAGCGCAGTGCCGATGCCGAAGACGAGATCGTATGCGACGTGGCTTGCGATCTTGATGCATTCGACGTCGCCGAGGCCGCTGCCCTTGAGCGGCAGCACGATGAACCAGAAGATCAGGAGCGAGGCGAGCCCGAGCGCGAGGCCGCCGCCGAGGCGCCCGATGCGCGGCGTGAGCCGCGGCTCGATCACCGCGTAGAGAACGCCCCAAAGGCCGTCCCAGAACATGTTGTTGATCGTCGTCGGCACCGCGAAGGGCGGCACCGGCTTCAGGCTCCAGACGAGCGCGGGCTGCAGATCGACCGCGTAGAGGATGGTGCCCAGCGCGCCCTGGAAGATGACGTGCGACAGGGCTCCGGCGCCGAATCCGATGAGGAGGCGCTTCGAAAGAGCGTGCATGGCGGTCTCCTGTGTGAGGCCGGCATCGCTGCCGGATGACCTCGACGGATTGTGCGGATTGTGCGGGCGCCCGGCGCTCTCGCCAGGCCACCCCGATGGCATGCGTGGACCCTGCGTGAGCCCAGATCAGCCAAACCACGATAGGAAGCGCACGAGCTTGCGTGTGCGCGGGCTGAAGAGCTTTGGTGTGAAGAAGCTCCCCGCGGCGCGTTTGCTGACCTCGCCGAGCGTCGGATACGGGGCGATCATCGAGGCCAGGGCCTTGATGTTCAGCCCCTGCCCGATCGCGAGAACCCAGACCTGGATCAGCTCGCCCGCATGCGCGCCGACGATGGAAGCCCCGAGGATCTTGCCCGATCGCGTCGTGATCGCTTTCACGAGGCCGTGCGTCTCGCGTTCCGTCTGGGCGCGGTCATTCTCGTGATAGGGCCAGCGCAGCACGGTGATGCTGTCGCCGTGCTGCTCGCGGGCCTCGGCCTCCGTGAGACCCACATGGGCGAGCTCCGGATCGGCATAGGTCACCCAGGGCAGGGCGCGGTAATCCACCTTCGCGGGCTGACGAAACAGCGCGTTCCGGATCACGATGCCGGCGTGGTAGCCCGCGATATGCGTGAATTGCGGCCCGCCCGCCACGTCACCCATGGCGAAGACATGCCGGTTGGTGGTGCGCAGTCGCGCATCGACCTGGATGCCCTTAGGACCGTAGGCAATGCCGGCCTTCTCGAGATCGAGGCCTGCCGTGTTCGGCCGCCGACCAGCCGCGATCAGCAGGTGGGAGCCCGAGACCCGCTCCTCCGTTCCGTCCGCGTTGCGAAGGATGGCAGCGACGCCGCCCGCCTCCTTTTCGAGCCGCGCGATCTGGATGCCTTCGCGGAGCACGACCCCGTCGGCGACGAGGCGTTCGCGTAGCACGGCGACGAGTTCGGGATCGTCCTTCGGCAGGATGCGCGAGGCCTCCAGCACCGTCACCTGCGAACCGAGCCCGCGATGCGCCTGCGCCATCTCGATTCCGATGGGCCCGCCGCCGATGACGATGAGGTGGTCCGGCCGCTCGGTGTTGGTGAACACGGTCTCGTTGGTGAAGTAGGGAACGCTCTCCACGCCGGGGATCGGCGGCACGGCCGCCTTGGATCCCGTCGCGATGACGATACGGCGGGCGCGGATGCGCGTTCCGTTCACCTCGAGTTCCCGGGGGCCGACGAAGCGGGCAGCTCCCTGGATCACCTTGACCCCGAGGCCTTCGAAGCGCTCGACCGAGTCGTTCGGCGCGATCGCCGCGATCACCTCGTGGACGTGGCGGTTGACGGCTGCGAAATCCACGCTCGGCGGCGCGTAGGTGACCCCGAGCGCGGTCTCGTTCTGCCAGCGCCGGGCCGCCTTGGCGGAGGCGAGCAGGGCCTTGGAGGGCACGCAGCCCGTGTTGAGGCAATCGCCGCCCATCACGTGCTTCTCGATCAGGACGGTCGAGACCCCGAGTTGGGCGGCGCCGGCGGCCACGGAGAGACCGCTCGAGCCTGCGCCGATGACGGCGATGTCGACATCGAGGAATGAGGTGCTCATGACACATTCTCCTGGGCGGCCGGCCGGCGGATCCGCTTCATGACGACGGGGATCAGGGCAAGCACGGCGAGCCCGATGACGGGAAGGATGACGTGGGGCTGCAGCAGGGCCGAAGCATCGGGCGTGCCGCCGCTGGCGAGGATGGCGCCGAGGCCGGTGCCGACGCCCGCGAAGACGAAGGCCCCCGGAATAATCCCGACGAAGGTACCGCCCACGAAGGTGGAGGTTCGCACGCCGAGGAACGCCGGCGCCAGGTTGACGAGCCAGAAGGGAAAGAGCGGCACGAGGCGGAGCACCAGCATGTAGCTGAGTTCGTTGTCGCGAAACCCTGCCTCGAGCTTCTGCAGGAAAGGTCCGGCACGGGCACGTAGGACATCGCCCAGCACCGTGCGCGCCGCAAGGAAGATCATCGTCGCGCCCAGAGTCGCTCCAACCACGTTGAAGAAGCCGCCCCACAGGGTGCCGAAGAGAAAGCCCCCAACGGTGGAGAGCAGGAGCCCTGTCGGCAGCGACAGGGCCGTGCTCAGGGCATAGACCAAGACGAAGAGGAGCGGTGCGGCAGGGCCGAGCGCCTCCACCCGTCCGACCAGCCACTCGCGGTTCTGCGCCAAGGCCGGAAAGGTCAGATAATCGAGCGCTCCGGTGAGTTGGAGCGCGAGAACGACGGCGGCGACCACGAGGGCGACCGTGACGAGCCTCGCCTTGATGGAGGCCGGGCTCGGACCGGCTGCGGCCGCCGTCCCGGTACCGCCGGCTCGTGCCGCCAGCGAGGAGGTGATGCGGGTCATGATGGTACTCCTTATCGCCGGCGAGGCGGCGGGGGTCAGCCGCGCCGCACGGGGGCAGGCGCCCGATCAAGGGAGGGGATGAGGCGCAACGCAGCCCCGACGATCACCGCGAGGCCGATGCCGAAGATCAGGTGGAAGCCCGTGTAGACGATCACCAGGTTGGGGACGAAACCCTCCACCACGGGAGCGCCTTTCAGGGGCAACACGACGAACCAGCGCACGAGCATGGCCGCGACGCCGAAGAGGAGCCCACCCTGGATCAGCCCGATGCGGGCGGTGAGCCGGGGCTCCAGCAGCGCATAGGCGATGCCCCACAAGCCGGCCCAGAAGGCGAAGTTGACCGTTCTCGGCACGCCGAAGGGCGGCAACGGCTCAAGGCTCCAGGGGAGACCCGGGATGAGTCCAATGGCGAAATAGCCGGCACCCAGCCCGCCTTGGAAGATCACGTGGGAGAGTGCTCCGGCGCTAAAGCCCAGCAGAACGCGGGCGGCACTGTTCGTCGAAGCCTGTCGAGGCCCCGCGGCGACCGGCGTCAGTACCGACGGGGCATGGATCGGGTGTGGGTTGTCGTTGTGGTCCCGCACGTGGATCCGGGGCGAGGGTTCATCCCCTGAACGGTTGCGGACGGGTGGGAAGAGCGTGCTCATAGAGGGTCTCCGTAGATATTTGTTTCGGTTCCGATCAAATCGGATGCGATACAGCTCGGCATTGGACGGCTGCCTGTCAAGTGTTGCGATTTCATCGGATGCGATTTATTTGAAGGGACGATGAATAATGCAGGACACGCCCCATGCCCAAAATTCCATCCTCGCCCGCCGCACCGCGGCGATTGGCCGATTTCATGTGCTTCTCGATCTATTCGGCGAACCTGGCGTTCGGGCGGGCCTACAAGCCACTCCTCGACGAGCTCGGGATCACCTACACGCAGTGGATCGCCATCGTGGCCCTGTGGGAGGAGGATCACCTCACCGTCAAAGGCCTCGGCGAGAAGCTCTTTCTCGAATCGAACACCCTGACGCCGATCCTCAAGAAGCTCGAGGAACTGGGCTTCGTGAAGCGCCAGCGCGACGCACGCGACGAGCGCCAGGTGATCGTGAACCTCACCGATAAGGGCCGCAGTCTCCGGGAGCGCGGGGGCAAGAACCATCTCGTCAGCGCGACGGGCCTGCCGCCGGACGAGTTTGCCCAGGTGCAAAAGGCGGTCGCCAAATTGCGCGACAATCTCATCGCGCAGCTCAAGCCGGTGGACTAAGTAGCGCCCGCCCGTCGGCTGCCCTTCCACCGAACGAGAAGGTGCTTCTCGTTTCCGCCGTCTGCTCCCCAAGGGGCGGGCCGCGTAGATTGGGTCACGAAGCGCATGAGGCACCCGACGGGTGTGGCGCGATCGGGACGAGGGGCACGCGAGGCCCAGGCTGTTCCAACACAGGAGACGACCCATGCGCCTCGACGGCACGCTTGCCTGCGTGACCCGCGGCATCGAACCCGCAACGGCGAACCGGTCTCCGCTGCTCCACGGCATCGGCAAGCCGCTGCTCGTCCGCTCGTCGAAACGGGTACCACGCCGCAACGTGATGTGACCCCGTTCGCGCGACGACGTGCCGGCGCCGAACCCATCCGCCGCCCCTCCCCTTTTCGTGAGCCGGAGACGCCCATGACCCGCCCTCTCACACCGTCGGTGCCCCTGCTCGTTCTGCTCGTGGCGCTCTCCTCCCTCGGCGAGGTGTCGACGCAGCTTCTCATCCCGAGCCTCGCCGGCATTGAGGCCGATCTCGGCGGATCGCCGGGCAGCGTCCATCTCGGGCTCGGCACCTTCGTGGCGGCGTTCGGCCTCGGCCAGTTGCTGCTCGGACCGCTGTCCGACCGGCTCGGCCGCCGGCCGATCCTGATGGCCGGCCTCGCGCTCCACCTTGCGGCGACGGTCGGCCTGTTCGCAGTCGATTCCATTCCCGAATTCGCGGTGGTGCGCGCGGTCCAGGGCTTTGGCGCCTGCGCGGCCTATGCCCTGGCGCGTGCCATCGTCCGGGATGTCTGGCGCGAGCAGGCGGCCCCGGCTCTCGCCTTGATGATGTTCGGAACCCTCTTGGCCATCGCCATCGTACCGGTGATCGGCGGCGTGGCCGCGGGTGCCTTCGGGGGCTGGCACACCGCGCTCGGCGTCGTGCTCGCCTTCGCGGCGCTCACCGGCGGCGCCACGATCCTGCTGTACCGCGAGAGCAATGCGGCCCTCGATCCGCGCGCCGGGCGTTTGTCGACGCTGGCCGCCGGCTATCGCGATCTCGTCTCCGATCCGTCCTACCGCGCCTTCGCCCTCGCGCTTGCTTTCGCTTACGGTGCGATGTTCGCCTTCATTGCGGGATCGTCCTTCGTGTTCATTCAGACCCTCGGACGCACCACGGCGGAATATGGCCTGCTCTTCAGCCTCATCGTGTCCGGATTGGTGGCGGGCACCTATCTGGCCCGCAGCCTTGCGCCTCGCCTTGGCCCGCGCCGGGTGGTGAGCATCGGGGGCTGGCTGATGCTCATCGGAGCGATCGGCGCCACGCTGCACTATGTGCCGGGGCTGAGCCTCATCGGCCTTGTGGCGCCCCAGATGATCGTCACGCTGGGCGGCGGCTTGATCCTGCCCGCCACTCTCGCGGGCGCCGTTCTGCCGAATCCGCACCGCGCCGGCATGGCGGCGGGCTTCATGGGCTTCGCGCAGATGGCTGGCGCCGCTGCAGCCGGGCTGACGCTCAGCCTGGTTCAGGACGGCACCGCCACACCGATGCTCGCGGTGCAGTTCGCCTTCACCCTGCTCGGCTTCGCGGCCTTTCGCTTCACCCTGCGGACGGTCACGGCCCTCCCACAGCCGGCGCGAACCTGACCCGGGCAGTCGAGCTCCTGCCTCAGCCGAATAGAACCCGACGCGATCAGCCGAGCCTGGCGCGCAGGCGCGGCGCCATCCAGGCCAGGAAGGCCCGGACCTTGAGCGGCGCGAGCCCGCCGCCCGGGTGGACGAGGCTGATGGGTGTGGACTTGGGAGCGAAGGCCTGCAGCACGGGCACGAGCCGGCCGGAGGCGATCTCCTCGGCCACGTTGTAGGACACCGCCCGCACGATCCCGACACCCGCAAGCGCCGCCTCGACGGCGAGGGCGATGTCGTTGACCACGAGACGAGGGCGGGGCTCGACCACGATGGGCGCTCCGTCCGCCTCGAAGGTCCACATGGGAAACGGCGAGAGCGAGCGAAACGTGACGCCGTCATGCTCGCGCAGATCGTCGGGGCTGTGCGGCACGCCGCGGCGGGCGAGGTAAGCCGGACTGGCGCATGCGACGAGGCTCGCCCACCCGACTCGTGATGCGACGAGCGCGGAATCGCCGAGATGGCCGACCCGGATGGCGACGTGAACGTGCTCCTCGACGAGGTTGAGGCTCTGGTCGCCCAACACGAGGCGGAGGTTGATCTGCGGGTAGGTGGCCAGGAATTCTGCGGCGAGCGGCAGGATGTGGCGGCGCGCGAAATCGGTCGCAGCTGTGACCACGAGATCGCCCCGAGGCTCGGTGTATTCGCCGGCGGCGGCTCGTTCGGCCTCATCGACCTGCTCCAGGATGCGCCTTGCGGCGTCGAGGTAGTGGCGTCCGGCTTCCGTGAGCGCGAGATGACGGCTCGTCCGCACGAGGAGACGTGTGCCGAGCTGTTCCTCGAGTTCGGAAACCTTGCGGCTCACGGTCGCCACAGGGCTGCGCAGGCGGCGTGCCCCGGCCGAGAGGCTGCCCTCTTCGACGACGGCGATGAGGACGGCCATGGCGTCCAGGCGGTCCATGCAGCCCTCCGATCCTCAAACAGAGAAGGGTGCGTTCTAGCTGCTGTCGACGCCGTGCGGGAGAGGGCCGATCGACCGCCTCCACGCAGTGGGCTGCCTCACGGCTCGGTTCCGGGCGTGTCCCGCCCAAAGCCGCCCTGGCAAATGCAACACGGGGCCCATCCGAAGGGGAGGTAACCGGCGCCAGTCGCTCTAGTGAGCCCTGGCCTCGCCCAGCGTGACGAGGGGCCTGTCCTTCGCGACGATGTATGTGGCGAGTTCCGCGGCGTTGCCCGTGCCGACGTTTTTCGCCGAGTGGATCACCCCGGCCGGGATGAACAGAGACTCGCCGGCCCGAAGCGTTACCGGCGGCCTGCCCTCGAGTCGATACTCCAGCACACCCTCGATCACATAGGCGACCTCCTCGCCCGGATGGCTGTGGGGCGGAGCCTCGACCCCCGGTGCGAAATCCACGCGCACCTAGAGGACTTCGCGTCCGACGGCGCCGAGATCGTGCCGGAGCAGATCCTTGCGCGTGACCGTGGGGGGCTGCGAAGGCGCCGCGTTCAGCGCCAATCCGCTTCCGGCAACCAGCAATCCAGCCATCAAGAATCGCTCCAGGCTCATGGGGACCTCCATCGTTCGTCGGGTGGAAAGCTGTTTCAGGCGGCGAGCGCCTTGGGGGTCGCACGGAAACTGATCGCCATGCGGTTGTAGGTGTTCATCAAACCGATCGCGATGGTGAGATCGGAAAGCTGCTTCTCGTCGAAGGTGGCGGCTGCAGCGCTGAAAGCTTCATCGGACACCCCGTGGTCGCCCAGACGGGTCACGGCTTCGGCCCACGCCAGCGCGGTCCTTTCCTGCTCGTCGAAGAGGCCGCCGGCCTCGCGCCAGACGGCGATGAGGACGAGGTGCTCGACCGGCATGCCAGCGTTGAGGAGGTCGCGGGAATGCATGTCGATACAATAGGCGCATCCGTTGATCTGCGACACGCGCAGGAACACGAGATCGACGAGGCGCGGGGGAAGCCCCGACTGGCGGACATATCCATACACAGCACCGAGCGCTTTCATTCCAGCCGGCGAGGCCGCGTTGTAGTTCAGGCGCTGCGTCATCGCAGAGATCCTTCCTGTTCGCTCAATGCCGGTCCGGGATCGTCAGCTGCTCGTCCGCTTCATCGGCGATGACCACGGCGAGCAACCGCGCCGGCTGCGTGCTGCTCGCGTTCGCGCTTACCCGATGATAGGAGCCCGGATCCTCGAACCACGCCTCGCCGGCTCGATAGACGCGGACGGGCCCGTCGTTGACCTGGCTCCGAATCTCGCCCGTGAGAACATAGGCGTAGATGAACGCCGAATTGGCATGGCGGTGCGCGGCCGAGCTCGCCCCAGGGGGATAGTCGACAATGTGACTGACCAGGCGCTTCCCCGGGAGGTTCGGTATCGGCTCGTTCGCGGCGATGGTGACGGTCTCGTGGGGAGAGGTGCCGTGCGTGCGGCCCGAGGTCGGCACGCCGAGTGCGGTCGAAACCAGTGCTGTCGCGAAGATCATGTGTTTCATCGTGCCAGCTCCCGCGGATCGAACGCCCAGGCGATGAGATCGCCGACACACCATTGGCCAGAACGACATGACGATCTCCTTTGGGGCTTTCTCGTGCGATGCCCCACCTTAGGTGAGGCGCGCGATGGGCTCTGGCCCGAATGGACCGGCTTTTGGCGAACCTTGCTCAAGAAAAATGAGACCCGCTGAGCAGCGCTGCAGCGGGTCGCAGGAGAGGCGGCTCGTGCCGTCGGTTCCCAGCGCCTTTACCGGACGCGCCCGGCGGGTGGAGGGCGCCTCAAACGAGGGTGATCGCGACGTCGATGTTCCCGCGCGTTGCCTTGGAATAAGGGCAGGTCTGATGCGCACCTTCCACAAGCGCTTGCGCGATATCCCGCTCTAGGCCGGGCAGGCTGACGTTGAGGCGGGCCCGCAGGGAATAGCCGTCATCGCCGAAGTTGAGATCGACCTCTGCATCGATCGTCGGATCGGCTGGCAGCTTGATCTTGCGCTCGCGGGCGACGGCACCGATGGCCGCCTCGAAGCAGGCCGACCAACCGGCGGCGAAGAGTTGCTCCGGGTTCGTGCCGGGGCGCCGGGACCCGGGCGGCGTGATCTTGACGTCGAGGTACCCATCGGAGCTGCGGGAGATCCCGTGCTCCCGGCCACCGGTGGTCTGGACGTGGGCCGTGTAGAGGACCTTTGCGGTCGGGCGGGCGAGTGCGCTTTGAGACATGGCTTTTCCTTTCGTGGGGAGGGGCGGGAGAAATCCTGCGCGCAGCGTTAAGCTGCAGCGGCGATGCGGTAGCGCGTCGCCGGAACGTCGCGGGAGAGGTTCGGGAGCATGGCCTGACGGGCGGTCTCGTAGGTGTTCCAGTCGGCGAGGCTCTCGAGCGGCGGGATGGTGACGAGCTCCCCGCGGTCGAAGCCGACGAAGGCGGCGTCCACGAGGTCCTCGGTTCGCATCACGATCTCGCCCGGCAGGCTTTCGACCGAGCTGCCCGCCGCATTCCAGAAGTTGGTTGCGGTCGCGCCGGGCAGAACCGCCTGCACGCGCAAGCCCTTGTCACCGAGCTCCTTGTGGAGCGATTGGCTCAACGCCAGCACGAAGGCCTTGGTGGCACCATAGACCCCATTGAGGATCTCAGGCGCGATGGCGACGACGGACGCGATGTTGATGACAGTGCCGCCACCGCGGTTCATAAAGGCCGGAACCGCGGCATAAGTCAGACGGGTCAGCGCCGTGACGTTGAGCGCGATCATGTCTTCCATCGCATCCACGTTGGAATCGAGCAGAGGAGCGGTCGCGCCGATACCCGCATTGTTGACGAGCATCGTGACGTTCGGATCGCTTCGAAGGAACGCTTCAACCCGGCGCAGGTCAGACGGATTGTTGAGATCCGCTATCACGGTGTTCACCGTCTGGCCCGTCGCCTCGCGGACGCGCTTTGCGGCTTCGGACAGCCGGACCTCGTTACGCGCCACGAGAACGAGATCGTAACCTCGGCGCGCCAGTCGGTCGGCGTAAAGGGCGCCGATGCCGGAAGAGGCGCCGGTGATGAGTGCGGTACCTTTCGAAGGGGTGCTCATTGGTGTTCTCCTGATGGATTGTAGGTGGGAGAAACAGCTCGTATGGAGCCGCATGGTCTGAGGGGCGTTGGCGGCCCCGCAATGCGGAGGCGTCAGCGTGCGGCGACCGCCTGGCCCGTGCGCGAGCTGATCCTGGAGGGCCGGTTCGAGGGTGTGGCGCAACTGTTGCGCAGCGGCCTGCCCGCGTCCGCTGGGTTGAGATCGCCCGATGCACCGGGCGGAGTGGAACATGCTGCCACGACGGGCTCCTGTCGCTTCAGATCCCGTTGGATCCGTTCCCGACAGATCGGCCTGCGGCGTAGGCACCGCTATTGCACCAAGGTATCGGCGACACCTTGGTGTCGGGTCCACGACGCGAAAGCGCGAGAGCGCCTGCTCACACGCGGTGCGGTCACAGGCTTGTTCAAGGCCTTTGATGGGGAACTGCACGCCCGTCAAGGCAGCGGGGAGCGGTATGGGCGAGCCCCGCAATCCGCCGAGGCTCACAGCATCTCACGACATCTCACTCGATGCCGAAGCTCCGGGCCCGCAGACTGGTCGGAACCGCGACGCGGTTCGTTGAGCCATGCTGCAAGGAGATCTCGATGTCACGGCAGTTCGCGCAGGCCCCCGTGTGCAAACGAACGGATGTCACGGCAGGATCACGGTCGCGTCGGCGGCATCGCCCGGAGCGACACGACACCAAGATTCTCATCCTCGCGCATGCTCACGGTGCGGACCCGTTCACTCTGGTCGAGACGAGCATTCCGGACCTGGCCGAGATCTTTCTCGCCTCCGCCTGCCGACAATTGCCGTCGCTTCGCTTCGAGTCGCGAACGGTGCCCCGGAACGCGGTCGGCATCCACACGCCATCGATCGAGCAGTACCATGAGGCAGACTGAAGGGACGAGCTCGAACGAGCCGTGCGTCTGACGGCATCGCGGCATGAGCCCCCTCCGCCGCAAGGACCGACAAAGAGTGCACGGGAACGGCAAGGCAGCATCGGACCAGTCCGTTAACGTGGTGAGCATCGGATGACCCCGCTCACGGTCGGCGGCCTCTCCTGCAGTCACCCGATACGAGGCGGCTTCCCCTCCCCCGCAGCCCGGACCTCGTAACCTGGACCTCACCGATGCTAGCACGCTCGGTGAGGTTCTTTTTTGCTGGAACATCAGGGCGTCGGAGGTCAGCCAAGGCTGATCCGGGGCGCCTGACGATCCCCCACAATTGCGAGCAGCCGGCGGCGCCTGAAAGGCGCCGCCGGCTGCTGGGCTCAAGGCGTGGAGGATGCTTCAGCGCCTAGTGCTGATGCTTCTTGCCGTGCTCCGGAACGGTGAACGACAAGGTCACCTCCTGGCCAGGGAAGACCTTGTGATTGGTGTCGACCAACTGGATCTTCACCTTGTGGGGGCCGGGGGGCAGGCCGGCGATGTCGACCGTGTTGTTGTCGCTGGCGTCCGCCCACCACCACGGCAGATCGTCCACGGTGATATGCAGATGCCCGACGCGCGGCGAGACGCTAAGAGCGCCGGCGCCGAAGACAGGGACGATCCGCACGTTTTCGACGCGATACTGCGCCCAGAAGATGCCCTGGGCGATGCCTTCAGGCACCGGAGGATCGACAATGAGCTTGGGAGCCGGCTCGTTCTCGATCTCGATGTACGGCGATCCTCCACGGATGTCCCGTGCACTCTGCCCCATAGCGCTCGTTGCGAGGATGGTGGCGGCCGCAGCAGCGGCAAAGGTCTTGATAAGCAGTGTCATGGCTGGATCTCCTCAGAACCACGGCCGGCATCGGCGCGCGTTCATGTGCACGAGCAGGGTGCATCCTCCGCTCGCATTGTCCGATCGTCTCGGATGCGGAGGAGATCGGTTGCCAGCCCGCGCGAAACGATTGCACCTTGGTATCGGCGACACCTTTGGACTGCCATGGAATGAACCATGCGAATCTGTCCGACATTCTCCAAAGGTCCAGCGATACGAGCATCGTGCAGCCAGCCTCGGTGAAGCCCTTGGCAGCAGGTTCTAGCCGCAGATAGAGTTCATCGGCATTTAGGGATCGAGCGGGTATTCACATGACCGCACTGCGACAGCGGCACCTTCTGAGCCTTCTCGGCATCGAGGTCCCGATCATTCAGGCACCCATGGCCGGTGCCACAACGCCGGAGATGGTGGTTGCGGTATGCGAGGCCGGCGGGCTGGGCTCGCTGCCCAGTGCGCAATACGCGGAGGCCGAACTCAAGGCCGCTCTTGACCGAATCCGCGCGGGCACGCAGCGCCCCTTCAATGTCAACTTCTTCTGCCACGCGAACCCGGCCGAGGATCCGGATCGCCAGGCCTCGTGGCTCGCGCGGCTCTCCCCGTATTTCGTCGAAGCCGGCCTCGACCCCAGCATGCCGCTGACGCCGAGCGGGCGCAGGCCGTTCGATGCGGCTGCCTGCGCGGTCGTGGAGGCCTACCGACCGGCGGTCGTCAGCTTCCATTTCGGCTTGCCCGAGGCCCCCCTCCTCGACCGAGTCAAAGCCACCGGCGCCAAGGTGCTGGCCTCCGCGACGACGGTGGCGGAGGCGCGCTGGCTGGCGGACCGGGGCGTCGATGCCGTCATCGCTATGGGAGCGGAGGCCGGCGGGCATCGCGGCAGCTTCCTCACCGGTGACATGACGCAGCAAGTGGGCACCTTCGCGCTCGTGCCGCAGATCGCGGATGCGGTGCCGGTTCCCGTGATCGCCGCCGGCGGTATCACGGATCGGCGCGGCGTCGAGGCCGCTTTCGTGCTGGGTGCGGCCGGTGTGCAGGTTGGCACCGCTTACCTCTTCACACCTGAGGCGAAGCTCGCGGAGGTTCATCGCAGGGCGCTTCAAACGCCCGAGCGGATGACGGCGATCACTAACCTCTTCACGGGCCGGCCGGCCCGGGGCATCGTCAACAGGCTGATGACCGATATCGGCCCGCTCTCCGGCTTGGCGCCTGCATTCCCAACGGCCGGCACGGCGCTCGGGCCACTTCGCTCAGCCGCGGAGGCAGCGGGTCGCGACGATTTCACACCTCTCTGGGCCGGCCAATCCTTTCCGCTCGCAAAACCGATGTCCGCGGCCGCCCTGACGAAAATGCTAGCCGGTCAGGAGGCGTAACAGGGACATTCACCCACAGACGCCCTCGGCGCTAAAAGCAGTCCGATCCCGGACTCGGCATCACACGAGGGGTTTCAGATCGCCGAGAAGGGTTGGGATCAGCTCCGAAACGGTTGGATGAACCGGGACCGCCCGTTCCAGAACCGGGTAGGGGACTCCTGCCGCCATGATGTCCAGGATGCCATGGATCGCCTCGTCACCCGACACGCCGAGGATGGATGCGCCCAGGATGCGCTGTGTTCCAGCATCCACCACAACCTTCATGAAGCCCTTCGTCTCCCCCTTCTCGATTGCCCGCCCGACGCGCGTCATCGGCCGCTTGGAGACGAGCAGGGGTCGACCGGTCTTGCGGGCCTCAGTCTCCGACAGGCCCACGCGGCCGAGCGGCGGGTCGACGTAGAGTACGTAGGCCGGGATCCGATCCGTCACGCGCCGGGTCTCGCCGTCGAGAATGTTGGCGCTGACGATCTCGTAGTCGTTGTAGGCCGTGTGCGTGAACGCGCCCCGTCGGTTGCAATCGCCTAAAGCCCAGATGCCGGGTACGTTCGTCGCCAGGGTTTCATCCACGGTGATGTAACCGCGGGAATCCACCGCGACCCCTGCCCGATCGAGCCCGAGATCGTCCGTGTTCGGCCGCCGCCCGACAGCCAAGAGGACATGCGAGCCGATCACGGCCGGCGGCCCGGAGGCACAATCCACGTGAACGGCGATCCCGTCCGGATGGGGCTCGAAGCCGATACACATGGCACCGGTACGCACGCCGATCCCTTCATCGACGAGGATCGCCTGCACGGCCTCCGAGACATCCGCGTCCTCGCGGGCGATCAGCCGCGGTCCTCTCTCGACGACCGTGACCTCGGCGCCGAAGCGCCGATACATCTGCGCGAATTCGAGTCCGATATAGCTGCCGCCGATCACGACCAGGTGGCGCGGGACGGCATCCAGTTCAAGAATCGAGGTGTTGGTCAGGTAGCTGATGGTGTGGATGCCGGGCATGTCCGGGACGGCAGCCCGACCCCCGACATTGATGAAGATGCGGGGCGCCCTCAGGAGGCTCTCGCCGACCCGGATGAGATCCCGTCCTTCGAATCGCGCATGACCCTCCAGAACCGTCAGTCCGTCCATACCACGCAGCCACTTCTCCACATTGGTGCGCGCATTGGCGGCCACGGTTTGGGCCCGGGCCTTCACCCGCTTCATGTCGATCGCGATGGGGCTCTGGGACACAATCCCGTACTCGGCGCCCCGCCGCGCGAGGTGGGCGGCATAGGCACTGGCCACCAGGGTCTTGGTGGGCATGCAGCCGGTGTTGACGCAGGTGCCGCCGAACAGCTTGCGCTCGACGAGCGCGACCCTCATGCCGGCGGAGGTCAGGCGCGCGGCAAGGGAGGGGCCTGCCTGTCCGGCTCCGATCACGATGGCGTCGAATGTTTGCGTCATGGCAAATCTCCGTGAGGACCGCACAGGGAAGCGCGGCCGGCCGCGACGCCTGCCGCTACTGATGGAGCTGGCACCCCGCTCACACGGGGAGAGGCTGGCCACTCTGCTCGCGGATGATGTACTCGGCATACCAATCCGGCCAGTCCGCATCGTGCTGCCCGGTTCGGCTCTCGTGCTCGCCATGGGCGGCCGCCGCCCGGCGCAGGGCAGCCGCGAGATCCACCGACGAGGCGAATGTGGTCTCCTCGGCATCTACGCGCCCGGGGAGCCGTGCCGTGACCTCCTGGAGCAGCCAACCATTGCCATCCGGATCGCTGAACGAGGCATAGGACCGATAGCTCCGGCGGTCCGGATCGGGTCCGCTCAACCGAAGGCGTCCGAACAGATAGGGCTCGTCCGGACCGGCATGAACATCGCCCGCGTCGTGGAACACCTCACCGACCCGCACTCCACGATGAAGCAGCTCGCTTTGGGCGGCTTCGATGTCCGAGACGACGAGGTACAGCCCCTGGGCGGAGCCCGGGCCGGCGCCCGTGACATTCCGGCCGAAGATAACCGAACACCCGGAGCCCGGCGGGGTGAACTGGACGACGCGCCAGTCGCCGCCCGCGAAGTCCGCATCGAGCCTCCAGCCCAGCCCACCATAGAAGCGCTTGGCGCGCTCGACGTCCGAAACCGGGATCACGATCACCTCCAGTTTCATGGCGACCTTCAGCGCCGCTGCGGTCTCGACCTCGGTTGGGCGGCGCACATCGATCACGGTCATGGCAAGCTCCTCGGGCTGCGGTGCCGGCGTGCTTCATTGCGGGCACCAGGATGGGATGGCGGGCCGATGCGATCATCGGCTCACGCAGTAGCGATTGTGCGTTCGTACCGTCATTGGACAGGTCGGGCCGCTCAGCAGCCCGGGCTATATCGAGATCCGCACCGCGCCGAGCGACGTTCACGGCAGACGGTTGAGCCGTTCACCTGCATCCCGGATGCGGTGGATGCTGCGATCCAAACCCGTTCCATGGTTCGGCCGATCCGTCGCGATCAGGCGACATGAAGAGGGGGGATGGGGCTCGGCGGGCGCGCGCCTCTTGGGGGCTGCCATCGGCTGAGATCGTCATGTTCGTCGCAATGCGCCGCCGGCTCGCTGCGGCCGAGGGAGGGCCGCTGCGGGCGCCGGTCCTCGTAAGCCTCGATTGCGTGGATCTGTGCCGATCGCGCCGGTCGGTCGGATCGCTCCTGCTTCCACTCCTGAGCGATCCCGAGCACGCCTGCCATCTTGACGAGAGCGGCGAGAGAGCCGGCTCCCATCTTTCGCATCAACCGGCCGCGATGTGCCTTGACGGTGATCTCGCTGATGCCGAGCTCAAAGCCAATCTGCTTGTTCAGCAGCCCGGACACTACGAGCCCCAGAACCTGCTGCTCGCGAACGCTCAGCGCGCGGTACCGCTCCTGGAGGGATTTCACCTCAGACTTGGCCGCCAGAGCATCGCGGCTCTGGTGGAGTGCCTGCGCAATCGCACGCACCATCTCCTCCTCGCGGGCCGGCTTCGACAGGAACTCCACCGCTCCAGCCTTCACGGCCTTGACGACGGTTCGCACGTCGTTGACGGCGGTGACGAAGATGACGGGTGTTTCGCTGCGTTGGCACGCCAGGCGTGTCTGCAACTCGAGCCCGTCGTAGTCCGGCAGGCTGACGTCCATGACGAGGCAATTCGGGCCCGAGCCGCGCGGGTGCAGCAGGAAAGCCCCGCCCGATGCGAACGTCTCGGCTTGCCATCCGGCTGCAGTGATGAGGGAGGCAAGCGCGTTCCTGACCCGGGGGTCGTCATCCACGACGTAGACGACAGGTCTGCCTTGCGCCTTCATGCCCCATGCTGAACCGAGCGCTGCAACCATGGCGGATCTCCTCTTCGACCCCTTGCACCCCTGTCCGCGAGCGGCGCGGGGATGACGTCATCACCATCCCGAGCAACAGCGTCAGGCGGCGTCTCTCAGGCGAAGCGCAGGGGGTTTCTCCTGCGCTCCCGCCCCTACAGTCTCTGCCGGAGCCAAGCGCGCGGGCTGACACTGACGAGCTTCGTGAAGGTTCGGGTGAAATGACTCTGATCTGCGAAACCGACCTCCAGCGCGATCTCCGCTAGCGACAGCTTGCTGGAGAGCAGAAGCGACTTGGCCTTGTCGATCCGGGCCGACAGCAGCCAGCGGTGGGGCGGGTATCCTGTGCTCTCCCTGAAACCCCGCGAGAAGTGGGACTTCGAGAGATCGACGGCGGCAGCGAGTTCTTCAAGGGAGACATCCCTGGCCAGGTTCTCCATGAGGTGCTCTTTCGCACGTCGAAGCTGCCACGGGGCAAGGCCGCTTCGCGACCACTCGGCTGCCGGCTTGTTCTCCCCAACCAATGCCAACGAGGACAACAAGGCGAGCATCAGGCCTTCGGCAAACAGCTTGTCGACTTGACCGCCGGTAGTGCATTCCTCCGCGATCAGGCGCATGACCCGCATCAGCCGGTCGTCGCTGTACATCAGCCGGAGCGACAGGGCCCTATCGATATCGACCTCGCCGCCGAACTGCTCCTCCAGCCGAGGCCGATCCAGGCACAGGAGCAGATGGCGCAGATATTGCGGCCGTTGCGCCTCTCCATGCACACGCGATCCGGCCGGGATGATGGACGTCGAACGGCGCTGAGGGATACCGGCCGGATGTCTGGTGCCTTTCTCCCGCACCCACATCGGGCTTCCCACTTCCTCGAGCGAGACGAGGATCAGATCGCTGCCCCGCTCGAGGTCGACGGTCACCGTCTCCTGGGCATGGACATTGGCGATCGCAACGGCCGCGCCGGGCCATTCCTGCAAGTCGACGTTGACGTGACTCGGCCCCTTGTAGACCGGCACCGAGAGATCCCTCTTCGGCTTCGCAGCCGGGGCGGCCCTGTCCCGCACCGAAGACCAGGGCAGAATAGCCGCCACTGGCGCGAAGGAGGTGCGATCGCTGTGGCATTGTGAATCGAGCATCGGTCCGTTCTCCCGTTCTGTCTGATGGCAGTAAACGATGAATCGGCCCGCAAACGCTCGTTTTGATATGTAAGTCTTTGCTAGGTTCGGCAAATGCTCAGGTGTAGCAAGATGCAACGCATCGCTTAACACGATCGCGATGCTGCCTTTCAACCTGCAACATCGGCGTTGGCTGACGCTAATGGCCGGTCCACGTAGCTGATGGTGTGCATCCGGCGAGCAATGACACGTGCCGAGCGGCAAAAAAGCCCGTTGCGCAATGCAACGGGCTTTACGGAACAGCCAACAATGTCTGTCGCGAGTTGGTGCTCGCTCCGGTCACGACGGGAGAACCGCGCGAGGTTAGTCGACGGCCCGCGGCGCTTCGCGAGCGACAGCCAATTGGACGGCGGCCAGCAACTCGTCGCGGCGCAGGGGCTTGCCCGCCTCCAAGGCGCAGACTCACCTATGCACATACGCGTGTCGGCCGATTAAAATCGCCGGCGTTTCACTGGCGGCTTTCGAGCGCGGCGTGGAAGCCGAGACTGCTCCGCCCAGGGGGGCAAACGTCGGGGATGAGACATTTCCGCATGGCCCTCGGCTGCGTTTCCAGGAAGGCCTGGACGCTGCGGTGAGCCTCGACGGTCAACCCCATGAAATCCAGCAAACCGACGAGAGCCTCCCGGACGCTTTCGTCGCCGATCAACACGACATCGGGTGCGGTCGCGATGCCGTGCACGATCAAAGCGTCACTCTGGCGATGCCGACCCGGTGGATCCATCGCGGAGATGTGGTGCGCTGACGATTCCATATCGTCATCCGGCGCCCCCACCTCGTCGTCGGCCACGAAGATGTATCCGCGCCCCGCAACCGTTTTGATCATGTCGCGATCGTTGCCGAGAACCTTGCGGAGAGCCGCCATCTGGAACCGGAGATTGCTTTCCTCGACGACCATCGAAGGCCAGACATAGGCCAGGATCTGCTCCTTGGTGACGACCTGCCCGCGGGAGGAGACTAGGAGCGTGAGAAGATCGAAGGCTCGGCCACCGATCTCGACGTCCTGCCGGTTGCGCCGCAACTGCCGGCTCTTCGGCACGAGCGTGTAGTCGCGGAATGCAAGAACGTCAGGTAGCTTCTTGGTGCCCTGCGGGCTGTTAGCGCTACCGCCTTGATGCGGTAATGCAGCTTGCGGGGCCCCGCCGCCCCTAAGATCCGTCACGTTCCTGAAGAACACCGGCTGAGCCGCCCCGGCTGCTGCCGGGGACCTGCCGTGCGCCCTAACGGTCGTCCACCCTGACGCGGGCAGATCAGGCGCGCGACGAGCCGAGGTCGAACGTTGGTCCGCCTGGGACAGCGGCGCCTTGTCGAGCAGCGTACCATACGCATTCATGGACGACCTCCTTGGTTGAGACCGGCGGCGTCGGGAATCACGCCCGGGTTACAGGCATCCCTTGTTGAGGCTATTGGATCAGGCTCCTGCGCGAGACGCTCGTTAAGTGAGGTGCGGCGCACGTTAAGAGCTGTAAAGGCGCAGCCAACAGCGCGACGCTGCCTTGTCCTAAGGGCCTACTGGGCTGGCGCTCCCTGATAGCTTCTATAATGTGGAGGCACACGTCCTCAGCAGAGCGGATGGCGGTGGGGTCGACGCCATGGACATAGCAGCAGAACCGGGCAATACCCACATCTATGTTTTTGGTCCATTCGAAATAAACTTGAGAGCTCGTACCCTCACAAAGGGCGGCTCACCTGTAGACGTTGGTGGACGAGCCCTAGATCTGCTTGCTTGCTTTATAAGAAATCCCAATTCAGTTCTTACGAAGCAGGATCTGATTGCACAGGTGTGGCCTGACGTTACAGTCGAGGAGGGCAGTCTCCGGGTTCACATCGCTGCGCTGCGTAAAGCCTTGGGTGATGGCGAAGAGGGAGCGCGGTACATCACAACGCAGGCGGGGCGGGGCTACTGCTTCGTGGCACCGGTTCTGCGGCCGTCCCTAGATGTCCCGAAGCTTCTGCCTGCAAGCGCTACCTCTTCTGGATCCAATCTGCCTCCGCGCCTGAGCAGGATGGTGGGGCGGTCCAGCAGCGTACCGACGCTCAAAGCGCTCCTCGCCGATTCGCGGTTCGTGACGATCGTCGGCCCTGGTGGTGTTGGGAAGACCACGTTGGCGGTCGCTGTGGCGCACGAGATGGCGCCTGCCTTCGGCGATTTCGTTGTCTTCGTGGATCTCAGCGCGCTGCGAGATCCCACACTCATAGCCCCCTCCGTGGCGTCTATGCTCGGTCTCTCAGTTCAGTCGGAAGATCCGACCCCCAGTTTGGTCGCATATCTCCGCGATAAGCGGGTGCTCCTCGTTCTGGACAGTTGCGAGCACGTCATCGAGGGCATCGCCGGGCTCACCGCGCGCATCATCGCCGCGGCGCCCCAAGTGAATGTTCTGGCGACCAGCCGGGAGGCGATGAGGGTGGAGGGCGAGCAGATCTACCAACTCATGCCCCTCACCGTTCCTCCCGAGGAGTCGGGGCTCACCATGGAGGCCGCCCTAACCTATTCGGCCGTCCAGCTTTTTGTCGAACGCGCTTTGGCCCGAGGCGCGCGGTTGGAGCAGTCGGATTCGGAAGCGGTCCTGATCGCGAGTATCTGCCGGAAGCTGGACGGCCTAGCCTTGGCGATCGAGCTAGTGGCCGGGCGGGTGGGCACCTATGGTTTGTCCGAGACCCTGGCGCTTTTGGACCAGCGCCTCAACATGCTCTGGCTTGGGCAACGTTCGGCACCTCCGCGTCAGCAGACCCTCCGCGCCATGCTGGATTGGAGCTATGAGCTCCTGTCGGAGGCTGAACGCCTGGTCCTCTGTCGCCTCGCGGTCTTCGTGGGACCGTTCACGCTTCAGGCTGCTCTGGCCGTGGTCGCCGATACGGCGGTCGAGGAGTCCGACGTTTTCGAGGCTATCGATAACCTGATCGCCAAGTCGATGGTCACAACCGTCGCCACAGGTCCCGCGACCCGATGTCGCCTCCCTGAGACGACGAGGGCCTACGCCCTGGGAACAGACACCCATGCGGCTGGCCACGAGGACCTTGCAAGACGGCATGCCACTTACTATCGGCATAAGCTGGAGCGAGCCGAGCGCGAATGGCTGACGCTGCCGCAGGCTCCGGATCGATCCCAGCTTCTGGCCGATTTAGGGAATGTACGCGCCGCCTTGGAGTGGTGCTTCAGCTTGAAGGGCGACACCGCTCTTGGGGTGAGACTGGCTTGTGCTGCGGCGCCGCTCTTTCTGGCCCTGTCGCTCCTGACGGAATGTCTCCGCTGGTCCGAGCGAGCGCTCCTCGCCTTGCGCAACGCAGACCGCGAGGAGATGCACCTGAGAGCGGCCTTCGGCATGTCGTTCATGTTCACACGGGGGAACAACGAGCTTGCTCGTGCCGCACTGACCAGAAGCCTTTCACTGGCCCAGGAACTCGACGACCCGCTCAGTGAGTTGCGAGCGTTGAGCCTCTTGCACATGTTTCACCGGCGTATCGGCGATTACCATAAGGCCCTGCAATGTGCGGAGCGCAGTTCGGCCCTTGCCAGAACGACGAGCAATACGCGCGCGATGGCACTGGCTCACACCTTGCTTGGTGTCTCCCTCTACCACGTCGGTGATCTGGCAAGCGCTCGCGTCGAGCTCGAAGCAGCGCTGCAACTGCGCCAGGACACCGATTGGTCGAGCACGTTCCATCTTGGCTTCGACCACTACAATCTCTCCGGCGCCATTTTGGCGAGAACGTTATGGCTTCAAGGCTGTCCCGATCAGGCCCTCGATCGCGCCCGGAGGACCGTCGAGGAGGCATCGCGGATGGATCATCCCGTGACCATGTCCATCGCGTTCACGTGGGCCCTCTCCGTATTCCTATGGACCGGGGATCTCGAGAATGCTGCGGAGACCTTGAAATACTCATTTGCTTATTCGGCGGCCCATTCTCTGACGCCCAATTTGATGCAGGGTCGAGGTTTCGAAGGCGAGCTGGCTTTGTGCCGGAACGACATCGGGAGCGGCATTCGAAAGCTTCAGGAATGCCTGGCTGAAATCGAAACAGCTCGCTATGCGCTGCTGGCGACACCGTTCAGCATGTCGCTGGCGCAAGGGTATGTCGCTCAAGGGAGGTCCGAAGAAGCACTCAAACTTGTCGACCAAGCCATTACGGCTATCAAAACCAGCGGTGAGTTGGTTTATATGCCGGAGCTGCTGCGCATTAAGGGTACTGCGTGCCTGGCGATGCATCCGCCGATGTACGACAGCGCGGAGACCTATTTCCTCCAGGCGCTCGAATGGAGCCGACGTCAGGGGGCACGCTCCTGGGCGGTGCGCACCGCGATGGACCTCGCCTGCCTGTGGTCCGAGCAGGGTAAGGCCGACGAGGCAGCTCGACCCCTGCTTGAGGATGTCCTTAGACCGTTTGCGGAAGGGTGGCAGACTGCCGATCTCAAGGCCGCAGCGAACCTCCTGGAACAGCTCAGCAGAAACGGCTCAAGCAATCGTCGAGGGCTTCAACAGCCATCCGCTGCGCAAGACCCAATACCAGAGCGGACCGTCACCGACGGCGTAGGCTGATTGTCGGGTGCAGCGAATACCCTGTCAGGCCGAGAATTGCAGCGCGGCTCTCGTGATGCGATCAGGGCCGAGGTCGCAGGCGACGTCGAAGTCCATCAGGGTCGCGAGACGTGTACGGGCTCGCTGCACACGGCTCTTGATGGTGCCAACCGGGCATCCGCAGGTGAGAGCCGCGTCCTCATACGAGAGACCCTGGACTGCGATCAAAAGGAGAGCATGCCGCTGATCGTTCGGCAGCAGCGTCAAGGCGTGTCCAAGGTCCTGCTGATCGAGGTACGAATCCTGCTCCGGCAGTGCGAACAGACGCTCGGCATATTGACCTTCGGGGTCCTCGACCAAGCGGTTCGCCTTGCGGCGCTGCCCGATATGTCCATTGCGCAAAATCGTGAAGAGCCACGCACCGAGGTTGGTCCCGCGTTCGAACTGGTGTGCGTTCGCCCAGGCGCGGAGGAAGGTGTCCTGCACAAGATCATCCGCCGCATCCTGATCGCGACACAAGGAGCGCGCGAACTTCCGCAAGTCCGGAGCCAAGGCGAGGAGATGATCGGCCCAACCGGGATGGGCCGTGTCGTTCACCACAGAATAGCTTGTCATGGCCGCCTCCATGGTGCTCTGAGCCACCACGACAACGACGCTAGAAGCGTGGTTTAAGCCACGATTGAAGAATTCTGCTCCCGTTTGCTGGTGCGCTCCATCGTGCGAGCGCCAGACGCAAGGGCCGACGCCATCGAACCTGATACCGGAGAATGGGTTGAGGGTGCCGGCCGCGTCTGAGCGGGCATCAGGCGCGGCGGAGGCTGCGCTGCACTCTGAGTGAAGGGATCGCTCAAACGTGCGTTTCGTTACGAAGGATGATGAGGAGGACGATGCGATCGGTGGAGGCGAAGAAGTAGAACGTGAGCACAAGGGGGTCCGGCAGGCCCCTTCGGTCGAAACTCCCGTTCACATGGGCTGTCACGACCGTGTGGCCATGGTGCTCGACAACCCTCACCACATGCATCGTGAGATCCGCCCCGATCACGTCCTGCTCGGCCCACGTCCGGATGGCTTCCTTGCCCCAGTGATCGCGAAGCTGATCGTTGACCAAGGCATTGTCGTGGAACGCTGCGAGCAGCGCCTCCAGATCATGTTTGTTGGTGGCCCGAACATAGGCCGCGATGGGCGCGGGGAGCGGGGGTACGGCCAAGCGCTCCACGGCGATCGTGGCGATTTCACCGGCGTTCATCGCAAGCGTCCATTCCTGCTCCAGGTCACGAACCCCATCAGAGAGATCAGGCTCGTCCGTCGCAAGGGTGAGAACGACGTGGCCCTGGCTACGTCGTTCGTCGATCGGCTGGACCGCCCGGGGCTCGCCGAAGAACCGCTCCTCGAACCAGGCTAGAAGACGGCTGCCCTCGTAAATCTGCCCTCCCTCGCAAAGGACGGCCTTGTCGCTCAGTGCGGAGCGCAGTGCCGCGCCGTCCCTGGTTCGAAGAGCCTGAAGAAGTGTCAGAACAGGGGCCGGGAGATTGGAGAGGGACATGGCATGCGACCGGGGCACCCGAAATCCTCGTTCCGGGCCTTCGGCATCATCATGCCCGTGGCCCGGCTCGGGGGCTCGTTGTGTGTGGTAAAGAAGTGCAAAGGGCGCCCCTGAGGGGCTCACGGACTAGCGGCGCGGCCCTCCGCGGATCCCGAAGACCCGGGGACGCCATGGGTGGCCAGAAGGTCGGCCGCCCCCGGCACGGCTGGGAGCCGCTGCTGGATCAACGTGAAGAGCTCACGGGCATCGTCGGCCTCACCGCGGCGCGCCAACAGCTCGACCAAGACAGCGGCCGCCTTCAGCTCCCAGGCTATCGCCGATTGCTGGCGGGCGACCTCGATCGATTGCCGGAGCATCTCCTCGGCGGCGACCGGGTTCGGCTTAGGCCCTAGGAGGAGGATCTCGGCGTTCGCTCGCAGCAGATCGGCGAGGTCAAAGGCAGCCCCGCGCTGTTGGGCGAGGGCAACGGCACCCTCGATGACGCTCCGCGCCCCTTCGAACTGCCCAGTTTGGGCGAGACCCTCGGCGAGGGCCCGAGAGAACACTGTCGTCAGGATGTTATGCCGGTCGGCCTGCAGTACGGTCAGCGCGCTGCGCAGAAGGGCGGTGCCCTGAACGGGTTCTCCACGCAGGATGAGCAACTCGCCTTTGAGCGCGAGCCCGACGGCCCGATAAGGTGCCAGCGAGTATTTCTCGGCATGATCTATGAGACGCTCGATGCATTCGGCGGCGCGGTCGAGGTCTCCGGCCCAAAAGAACACTGGCGTGCTATAGATGTAAGCGATGCAAACCGTCACCGATTGGTCGCCGCTCGTAGCCTCGCTGATGGCCCGCTGAGCGACACCCGTAGCCCGCTCCGGATATCCCCGCAGCCACAGGGACCGTGCCAAGGCTACGAGCGCCCGCACCCGGTGATCGTACCCGAAAAAGTTGATGTCGGCCCGGCCGCCCGCTGCTTCGAGTTTCAGGCCCTGCTCACAATGGTACTGCGCAGCCTCCTGGTTACCGACGAGGTGGTGTGAGACGCCGAGCATCCACTCCGCCATGACGTTCCCGGCATGATCGCCACCTGCCCTTGCGATTGCCACGCTGCGCTCCGCATAGGCCAGAGCCGCGGGAAAGTCTCCAATGCGGGTCAGAAAGATGTTGATGCCGGCAAGGAGGTGGAGCTGGTACTCGGGATCACCCAATTCCTGGGCAAGGCTCAATCCGCGTTCGATGGCACGTCTGACGCTGTCGCCGTTACCACGGGTGAACATGGACGAGATGGCGAGCGCCTCCTGAAGCGCTAGCTCCCGCCGGGTGCCACGTTCAGCATCGGACAATCGTTCGAGCCCCCGCTCGCACCAACGCTCGCACTCTCCGAGCAGGGAGAAGCCGAGGAAGAGCGGCGCCGAACTTGCCGCGAGATCCACGCCGAGGGCTGCCTCTCCCCTCGAAAAGCACCATTCGAGCGCTGCCCGGATGTTTCCCAGACGAGGCGCGTAAGCTGCAACGTCGCCGCCCCCAAAAGCCGTTGTCTTGATCGCATCGCTTCTGAGGAGGCTGGCGTAATGGAGGGCGTGCTGCCTTGCCACCCAATGCTCTTCGCCGCTCTCCGCAAGCTTCACCGCGGCGTAGGCTCGCGTGGTGTCGAGGAGCCGATGGTAAACCGCACCTCCGATCCCCGAGGTCCAGATTAGCGATTTATCGATGAGGCCGGTGAGGGCTTCAGCAACATCGAAACGACTGGCCCCCTCTCCACCGGCAACCGCGATGGCATCGTCCAGCGTGAACGGCCCAACGAACGCCGACAGGCGGCGGAGAACCCGCTGTTCCTGCGCGCTGAGGAGGTTGTAGCTCCAGTCGAGCATAGCCTGGAGGGTCTGATGCCGTGGCAATGCGCTCCGGCGCCCCTGCCAGAGGAGCCTGAAGCGGTTGTCGAGGAGGTCGGCAGTGCCGCTGATGCCGTAGGTGCCGACCCGGCCTGCCGCGAGTTCGATCGCGAGGGCAATGCCATCGAGACGGCGGCAGATGCGCGCGACGATTGGGGCATCGGCATCCGTGAGCTCAAGTCGGTGGCCACTGGCTGCGGCGCGCTCCATGAAGAGCTGCACGGCCGGCGACGCCATCGCGTCGGCGGCCTTTATGCTGTCCTCCGTCGGGCTCTCAAGGGGCAGCAGGAGGTGAACGTTCTCGCCCTCGATGCGAAGTGCCTCGCGGGTCGTGGCGAGGATATGAACCCCCGGCACCTGGTCAAAGAGCCGCTCCGTAAGCGATGCTGCGGCATCGATCACGTGCTCGCAATTGTCGAGCACGAGGAGGATGGATCGATGGGCGAGAAAGGCGAGCAGGCCAGGCATGGGATCCTGCCCCTGGCCATAGCATCCGAGCGCCGAAGCCACCGCCGTCGTCAGGTAGGCTGGATCCGTGATGGCACTGAGGTCGATGAAGCAAACCTCGTTGCCGAAATCGCCCGCGAGTTCATGGGCAACCGCCACGGCCACCGTGGTTTTGCCCATGCCGCCAGGGCCAACGATGCTGACGAAACGCTGGGCCCGGATCAGCTGGCACAGGGCGGCCACTGTCTCGTCCCGCCCGACCATCCGGCCGAGGCGCGCGGGAAGCCGCAAGGTTTGACCTGCGGGTCCGGATGGGGGCCGCTCGGCCGCCGCACCGCGCGTGATGGGAGCCACGAAGCAGTAGCCGCGCCCGGGCACGTTCGTGATGTAGCGGGCGCCGTCCTGACCGTCACCAAGGGCTTTGCGCAGGCCAGCCAAGTGCACCCGCAGATTGGCCTCCTCGACCACCACATCGGGCCAGACGCGATCCATCAGCTCGCGCCGGCTGACCACGTCACCGGCGCGCTCGGCGAGGGCGATCAGGATGTCGAGGGCACGACCTCCAAGACTGATGGGTTCGCCCCCCTTGAGCAGCAGCCGCTCTGCGACCTTCAACCGGAAGGGGCCGAAAGACACGACTTCGCCGGCTCCTGGATTGAGCTCAATCCCCCGACGAAGATGTGTCGATTCCATGAGCCCCTTCGCGACCAAAGCAAGCGACGTCTAACGCAACAGGTCTCCGGAGACGGTTCGGCCCCGACCTGGGTCGGGAGGTGCACTAACCTAGCAGGTTATGCCAACCCTAACACTAAGACATCTGACTAGCCCAGCACACTAGGCCAAATAGCGTAGAGAATCGTGCAGGATCACATGACTTGGATGTTGAATACCTTCAACTTCATCTTGCCGATCGTGAGCCGGCTCCCATTGGCGGCGGAGAAAGGCTCGCAGGTGAGCCCGGCCATTACTAGATTATCTCGTCAGGCCCAGGGCCGCTGACGGTCCGGGCGACACGGATCTAGCTGAGCGCGAAGACTCACTCGCAGGGGCGCGGGAGCGCCGATAACCTACGCCACTCGGTCCCCTTTCTTCACCTGAACCGCCCGGCTGTCCGCCGCGGGCAACATTTTGGCCGGATCGCGGGTGACGACGACGTCGAGAACCACGGGACCTGCGGTTGCAAAGGCTTGCTGGAGGGCTCCGGCGAGTTCGGCCGGATCCTCCACCCGAATGCCGGTGCAACCGAGGGCTTGGGCGACATGGGCGTAGTTCGTCTCCGCGAGATCCGAGGCGTGGTAGGATCCTGCCCCGTACATGAGGTGCTGCAGGGCCTTGACGTAACCCGATGCGGCGTTGTTCACGACGATGAGAGCAAAGGATAGGCCTAGGCGCCGCGCTGTCTCGATCTCCCCCAGCATCATGTTGAAGCCGCCGTCGCCCGTGAGGCTCACGACCTTTCGGCCGGGACCCGCAGCCAGTGCCGCCCCCATCGCGCCTGGCAGGCCATAGCCGATCGACGCGAAGCCGCGGTCCGGGACGAAGCCTCGGCCGGGCATCTTGGTGTCGTAGAGCAAACCGCCCCAATGGGCCGCAAAGCCACCATCCGCCACCAGAATGCCATCCGCCGGCATATGGGTGTTGAGTTCGCCCATGAGCCGCCCCATGGAAACCGGCACCTCCGCGGAGGTGTAGCGCTCCCGGGCGGTCTCCCGCCAAGCCGCCATGCGCCGCCCGACCTCTTCGGCGTAAGCGGCGCGAAACGAGACATTCTCGTCCTTGAGGAGGGCGAGAAGGTCCTCGAGGCCGGCGCGAGCATCGCCCCACAGAGCGACTGTCGGCTGCACCGTGCGGCCGAACTCTTCGGCGACAAGGTCGAGATGGATGATGCGCTTGCCCTGCGGGGGGACCGTGTAGCGCTTGGTGGCGATCTCGCCGAGCTTGCATCCCACCACGAGGAGCACGTCCGCTTCCTCGATCAGCCCATTCGCAATGCGGTCGTAGCGCCCAAACAGGCCTGCCGAGAGCGGATCGGTGCAGGGAATTGCGCCTTTGCCGGTCATCGTGTGAGCGACCGGAATCGTCAGCGTGCGCGCAAACCGCGTCATCGCCTCGGCCGCATTCGAGAGGTGGACGCCTCCGCCCGCGAGCACGATCGGGCGACGCGCTTCGGCGAGAAGGGCGGCCGCGCGGGCAAGGGCATCCCGGTCCGGCCGGCACCGGATCGCGGGCGCGGCCTCGTGGGCCGGATCGGCCGTGAAGGCATCCTCGCGGAATGGATGCGTGGCGTGACAGATGTCCTCGGGCACATCCACGACCACAGGCCCTGGGCGGCCGGAGGTCGCTACCGCGAAGGCCCGGCGCATGAGCTCGGGGATCCGCTCCACCATCTCGATCCGGATGAGTTCCTTCACGGCCGGGCGCAGGATATCGAGCTGCCGCGACTCCTGCGTCATGTTCTTCCAGGAGTGGAGGCGGTGCGTGTTGCCGGTGAGCACGACCATGGGCGTGCCGGCATTGAGCGCCTCGACGAGACCCGTGACGAGGTTGGTCGCGCCAGGTCCGAGGGTCGCGTCGGCAAGGCCGACCCGGCCCGAAACCTTGGCGTAGGCATCGGCCGCGAAGACGCCAGCACGCTCGTCGTTGATGAGATGGTGCTGAAGGCCAAGGCGCCGGGCTGCATCGTAGAACGGTAGAAGCTGAAAGCCGCCCATGCCGAACATCGGCCCGCCGTTATGGGCGAGAATCATCCGGGCGAGCGCCTCGCCGCCAGTCATCTCGTTGGTGAGGGACATCCGGGACCTTTCTCAATATCCGAGGACGCGGGGGAGCCAGAGCGCAAGATCCGGCACCGCGACAAGAGCGAGCAGCACGAGGAACATCGCGCCGATGAGGGGGAACACCCAGCGCAACGTCGCCTCCATGGGCACGCCGGCGATGCGGCAGGACACCATGAGGTTCACGGCCATGGGCGGCGTGAACTGGCCGATGGCGATCTTGAGGGTGAGGAGAACGCCGAACCACACCGGATCCCAGCCGAAGCGGGCCGCGATCGGCATCAGCAGAGGCAGCAGGATCAGGAAGGTGGACACGCCGTCGAGGAACATGCCGATCACGATCAGCATGGCGATGAGGAGGAAGAGGATCGTGTATTCGCCCCCGCCGGTTGCAACGATTGCGGCGGCGGCGCGGTCGAAAACGCCAAGGGTGGAGCCCGCCCAGGCGAAAATGGCGGCGAGCGCCACCACGATGAGGATGACGCCGGAGATCTCCGCAGCCTCGACCAGCATCTCGTATAGGTCGCGCAAGGTGAGTGTACGGTAGATCACGAAGCCCACGAACAGGCCGTAGACCACCGCCGCAACCGCCGCTTCGGTGGGAGTGAACCAGCCCGCGCGCATGCCGCCGAGAATAAGGACGGGGGCGAAGAGGCCCCAGATCGCCTCGATGAACGATTTCAAGAGCGGCGGCCGGGGCAGATCGCGCTCGGCCAGGCCGAAGCCGTGCTTGCGGGAGATCAGGAAGATCGGAACGAGGAGCGCGATGCCGGCCAGGATGCCGGGGATCATGCCGGCCGCAAAGAGCGCCGGCACGGAAGCCTGCGGCACGAGCACGGAATAGATGATGAGCGCGATGGACGGTGGAATGAGGATGTCGGTGGCGGCTGCCGCGCCTACGACCGAGGCCGAAAACGCGCGCGGGTAGCCCGCCCGCGAGAGCGCGCCCATCATGGCGCCGCCGACCGCCGCCGCATTGGCGGGACCAGAGCCCGAGATGCCGCCGAGGAACATGCTCACGATCACCGTGACGGCCGCAAGAGACCCGGCGCTGCGGCCCATGAGAGCTTGCGCGAAGTTGACGAGACGCAGGGCAACGCCCGAGCGGTCGAAGATCGCGCCGACGAGCACGAACATCGGCACGGCGAGCAGTGGGTATTTCGCGATACCCGTATAGGCGTTGGTGGGCGCGGCAAGGAGGCTCAGATCGGCGAGGTAGATCGCCAGGATGCCGGAGAGGCCGAGCGCGACGCCGACGGGGGCCCCGACGGCGAACAGCAGGGCGAAGGTGAGGAACAGGGCGGCTGCGATCATCCGGGCAGGCCTAGAGCGGTTCGACGGCGTCGTGGGTCGACGCGCGGCGGGCGCGCAGCACCCGGATGAGATGGCCGACCGCCCGGCCGATCACCGCCGCGGAGAGGAGCGGCAGGGCCAAGGTGTAGATCCATTGGGGCTCGCCAAGCCCCGGCGAGGTGACCTCGAAGCGGTACTCGTCCCACACGACCCGGCCGCCGAGGATCACAAGGAGCACGAACATCAGGATGGTGGCCAGGGTCGCGACGATCTCGGCCACCCACTGGCCGCGGCGGGGCAGGAGGCTCGCGAACCAGGTGATGCGGATCTGCCGGTCCACCGCCGTGGCGAGGCTCGCGCCCAGCATGGTGACCACGACCATGAGCGCGATGGAATACTCCTCCGTGAAGGCGAAGGAATAGTTGGTGAAGTAGCGCGCGATCACGTTGCCGAGGGTGATCAGGCACATGGCCGCCATGGCGGCGGCGGCCACGATCTTCTCCAAGGAGAGCGGAACCCGCAGGCTCGGCTCCACCGGCACGGTTGGCTCCGGCTCGGCGCTCATCGTGTTCCCCCAACTCTCATGAAGCGGCAGCCGCGACGCGCATGTCGCGGCTGCCTGTACGAACCCGGCTTAGCTGCCGCTGCGGCTCGTGGCGACGGCCTTCTCGGCCCCGTTGACGAGCTCGGCTCCGATGCGCTGCTTCCACCGGTCGTAGACCGGGCGGGTCGCGTCGCGGAACGCCTTCAGCTCGGCCTCGGAGAGGCGGGTGATTGTGACTCCCAGACCCTCGATCTCCTTCAGGGTGGAGGGATCGGCCTGGGTGATGCCCTTGCGCGCCACTTCCTTGCCGTACTGACCGGCCTCGACCGCCGCTTGCTGGATGATCTTCTGATCCTCCGGCGAGAAGGTGGACCACACCTCCTTGTTGACCGAGAAGATCAGCGGATCGGCCACATAGCCCCACAGGGTCACGTTCTTCTGTCCCACTGTGTGGAGCTTGGCGACAGTGAAGATCGAGAGGGGATTCTCCTGCCCGTCCACTGCGCCGGTGGAAAGGGCCGGCTGCGCGTCCGCCCAGCTCATCTGCGTGGGGTTGGCACCGAGGGCCGTGAAGGTCTCGTTGAACAACGGCGAGCCCACCACGCGGATTTTGAGGCCCTTGAGGTCCTCGGGCGTCCGCACCGGGCGCTTGGAATTGGTGAGCTCGCGGAAGCCGTTCTCACCCCAGGCGAGGGGCACCACATCCTTGGAGGCCACGATTTCGAAAAGCTTCTTGCCCACATCCGATCCCGTGATGGCATCGATCGCCTTGTGATCGGGCATCAGGAAGGGCAGCGAGAACAGGTTGAGCTCGACGATCTGAGGCGACCAGTTGATGGTGGAGCCCACCGCCATGTCGATCACGCCCTGGCGCATGGCCGTGAACTCTTTGGTCTGGTCGCCGCCCACAAGGGACGCACCGGGATAGATTTTCAGGTTCACACGGCCTTGCGTGCGCTCCTTGACGAGCTGCGCCCAGCGCTCCGCCGACAGGCCCCAGGGGAACGGCGCGCCGACGACGGTGGAGACCTTGTACTCCGCCTTGTAGTTGCCCTGTGCGAGGGCCGGCGAGGCGGTCCACACCGCACCCATGAGCGCGGCAGCTGCAATTTTGAGAATGCCTCTCTTGGTAATCGTCATGGTTCTTCCTCCCTTCATGCTCGGCTCCGTTCAGCGGAGCCGATCCGACGCCTCGCGTCAGGTCTTCATCATGGCTTGAGCTGCTTCGACGACTTGGCTCTCCGCGACCCGCAAGCTCGTCTCGAGGCTGGGGGCGTAGGGAACCGGCACACGGGGGGCGCCCAGGCGGCGCACGCCTGTTTTCAGCGCCCGATGCAGGTTCTCCGCAACAGTCGCAGCAATCTCGGCACCGAACCCGGCAACGGAGACAGCCTCCTGGACCACCAACAAGCGGCCTGTCTTTTCGACGCTTGCGAGAACGGCGGCCTTGTCCCAGGGCCACAAGGTGCGCAGATCGATCAACTCGACCTCGACCCCGGCTGCCGCCAACGTCTCCGCCGCTTTCGCGCAGACATGAACCTGGGCGGACCAGGACACGATCGTCAGATCTCGTCCCTCCCGCACTGTCTTGGCGACCCCGAACGGCACCAGATGCTCCGGGTCGTCCGGAACCTCGCCTTCCAGCGGCCAGAGTCCCTTGTGCTCCATGTAGACAACCGGGTCGTCGCAGCGAATGGCGCTCTTGAGCAGACCCTTGTTGTCAGCGGGCGTGGACGGACAAACAACGACGAGGCCCGGGATGTGAGCGTACCAACTCTCAAGTGACTGCGAGTGCTGGGCCGCGGACGACCGCCACATGCCGATGGGCTCGCGAACGACGATCGGAACCCGCGTCTGGCCACCGAACATGTAGCGCGCCTTGGCGGCCTGGTTCACGAGCTCGTCGATCGCGCAGAGCGCAAAGTCGGAGAAGCGCATCTCGGCCACCGGTCGCGTGCCCATCATGGCGGCGCCGACCGCTGCGCCGACGATCGCGGCTTCCGAGATCGGTGCATCGGCAATCCGGACCGGGCCGAACTCGTCGATGAGGCCGCGGTACTGGCCGAACACGCCCCCGCGTCCGAGATCCTCGCCGACAGCCCAGACCTTCGGGTCGCGGCGCATCTCTTCGGCGAGGGCCAGACGGGAGGCTTCGATATAGGTGGCGACCGTCATCACCGAGCCTCCCGGAGCGTTTCACGCCAAGCCCCCATCGTGGCTCTCCCTGCCGGCGGGCCTCCCTCGAACGGGCCCCCATTCTGCATGCTGGCCCCCATCAAAAGGCCTCCCCGCGCGGGTCACCCACATCCTGCACGTCGGCAAAAGCCCGAGCGTTGTCGGGGAGCGGCGCCGCAAGCGCGTCCGCATAGGCCCGCTCCAGTTCCGCGTTCGCCGCCCGGCGCTGGGCTTCGATCGCCCCTTCGCTCAATCCGGCCTGCCGCAGAAGCTCCTCCACGCGAGCGATCGGGTCCAAGCGCCAGCGCGCTTCGACTTCCTCCTTCGGCCGATACGCCGCGGCATCCATGGAGGTGTGCCCTGTCAAACGGTAGGTGTGGGCGTGCAAGAACCGCGGCCCCGCGCCGCCGCGCACGGCAGGCACAAGATCCCGGGCGGCTTCGTCCACCGCGAGCACGTCGTTGCCATCGATCTCAACAGAAGGAATACCGAGGCTGCGGGCGCGGGCGGACGGTCCCTCGCCGGCCGTCATCGTGCGCGTGCGCGTCGTTGCGGCAAAGCCATTGTCCTCGCACACGAAGAGGACGGGCAGATCGAACACCTTGGCCCAGTTCAGCCCCTCCAGGAACGGACCGCGGTTGATCGCACCATCCCCGAAGATACAGCACACGATCGCATCGCGGCCCTGTAGCTTGAGGGCATGCGCGGCACCGGCGGCGATCACGATGTTGGCCGAGACAACGCCGTTCGCTCCGAGCATGCCGACCGAAAAATCGGCGATGTGCATGGAGCCGCCCTTGCCGTTGCTCGTGCCGCCCTCGCGCCCGAACAGCTCGCGCATCATGGCGTTGAGGTCAGCACCCTTGGCCAGGGTGTGGCCATGGCCGCGATGGGTGGATAGCAGAACATCATCCCGACGTAAGTGCCCGCACACGCCTGCGGCGACGGCCTCTTGGCCGATCGAGGGGTGAATGGCGCCGAACACCACCTTGTCCTGCAGGCCGCGGATGGCAGCCTCCTCGAAGGCGCGAATGCGCAGCATGGTGAGATGATGGCCGCTCAGGCGCTCCACATCGAGGTTCGTGGGAGCCGGGCCGAGCGCGGCGACGCTCTGAGACCTGGACGACATCATCCAACCTTTCGAAAGGTCAACGTGAGGAGCTTGGATCGCATTATCGAGCCTGCGGTACGAGGGGCCGACGCGAAGAGCTTGGATGGCACCATATGGCTTCCCGTATGAAGGGCCTGCGGGAGGGGCGCGACATTATCCGATCTTTCGTGCAGCCGATGGGGAAGGAGCGCCAAGATTGGCCGACAGGGCCTCGGCCTCGCGCTGGAGATGCGCCACGAGGCTTGCGCGACGCTCTCCCTCCATGCGCGAGGTAATCGCCGCGAGGCTCAACGACCCAATGGCTTGTCCGGAGCGGTCGAGCACAGCAACGCCAAGCGCGCTCATGCCCGTCACGACACGGCCCTCGTTGAGGGCAAAGCCGCTGTCCCGCGTCCGTGCCACGAGGGCGCGCAGGTTCGCTTCGTTGAAATCCGGGTAATGCGTAAGCCAGCCCAGGTTGTGTGCGATCGCTTGATCGACCTCCGCGTCGGAGAGGCTCGCCAGCAGCGCGAGGCTGCCGGCGCCGACGCCAAGCGGGCGCCGATCACCGATATCGAGGGTGAGGGTCCTGATGGGATAGAACCCAACCTCGCGCGCGACGCAGATCGCCGCCGAGCCCTCGCGCACGGAGGCGAACACGGTGTCGCCAGTCTCTCGAGCCAGTGCGATGAGTGCCGGTCGGGCGAGACCCGCAAAGTCGTGCTTCAGGGCCACCTGCCCCATGGCCACAGCGGCCGCTCCAAGGCGGTAGCGTTTGGTCGCCTGGTCCTGGAAGGCGAGTCCCGTCTCGACCAGCGCGCCGAGGATGCGATGGGTGGTGGTCTTGCCGAGCGCCGTCTCCTGGACCACGTCGCTGAGCCGCTGGCCCCCTCCGCCCTGGCGGGATAGGGCTTTCAGAATGCGGGCGGCCCGATGCACCGTGGTCACGGCGCCTTCCGGCTCAACCCCCTGCCCCTGCTCCGAATGCGCCAGCATGCGTTCCATCCAGCGGAATTCGGCGATGCTAATGTCGGAACTTCGCCGCGGTCAAGCCTTGCCGTTCGGGGGTTGCTGCGGGAGAGTGAGCCCATGGCCGTAACCTTGATCTTGACCGCCGATACCGTCACGAAGCTGCCCAGCGGGTCAGAGGGCTCGGTTCTCGTTTGCGGTTCTCACGGTGGTCTTTACCCTGGCTACCTGGCCGCTAAGGCGGGGCTTCGCGCAGTGGTGTTCAACGACGCGGGCGTCGGGCGGGCAGGAGCCGGAATTGCGTCACTCGCCTATCTGGAGGCGTTCGGAATCGCTGCGGCGGCTGTGTCGCATGCGAGCTGCCGGATCGGCGACAGTGCCGACATGCTGGCTCGGGGCGTCGTCTCCCATGCCAATAGGCTGGCGGACGCCGCCGGCGTGGTGGCAGGCCTTTCCTGCGCGGAGGCGGCGGACCGCTTAGGCACCTACCCCCTGCCCAATCTGCGACCCGATCCCTCGCCTGTGAGCGAGGGGCGCTCCGCGGAGCCCGCGTATCCGGGTGCCATCCGCCGCATCGTGCTGATCGACTCGGCCGCGATGGTCCTCCCCGAGGATGAGGGCCAGATCGTCGTGACTGGCTCTCACGGGGGTCTCGTCGGGGGCCAGCCCTTCATGGCCCTTCGGGTCAGCGCTTACGCGGCGGTGTTCAACGATGCAGGGATCGGCCGGGAAGGGTCTGGCCTCACCCGCCTCCCCGCCCTCAATGCCCGCGGGATCGCCGCCTTTACAGTCTCGGCCGACAGCGCCGAGATCGGCAGCGCCCGTTCGTCCCTGGAGGACGGCACGATCTCCGCCGTGAATGCCCGCGCCGAACAGCTCGGCGCCCAAATCGGCGCCTCCGCAAAACAGGTGATCGCTCGCTGGAGCCTGCCCGAGGCAGGCGCATTCTAGGGCTGACCGAGGCAAGCCCGACCAGCGCGAGCATACGCCCGCAAGCCCCGATCCGTACGAAGCTCCAGCCGGTTCAGCTCAGCGGATGCGGAGGCCAACGATTATCAGGGCTCCGCCCCGTTGTGGCTGGCACCTCAGCACCGCGATTGCCGCGGGCGTCGCGCACCAAATGCTCGACGCCGTACAAATGCAAAGAGCCCCTCCCTGCCGAAGCCAGAGAGGGGCTCTGTTGTGCGCTGCGGATCTGGATCGGACCCTTCTAAGTGTTTGAGCCGATCCCGTTGACCTGGAGCCTGTTGGTTACACGAACCACGAGCTCTGCACCTGATCTTGTGTGAGGCCTGTGAGCAGGATGGTGCCCCCGTCCTCCAGGCTCACCAGCACACCCCCGGCTTGGGCTGCCAGCGTGTAGCCCTGCCCATCG
>JAESFT010000196.1_pt1 | contig 64035 bp, 57 predicted proteins | sample 9269451 | NCBI WGS metagenome assembly JAESFT01 (sample SAMN14502557, study PRJNA617106) | algae metagenome | isolation source: Scytonema hyalinum WJT4-NPBG1 and co-occurring heterotrophs from well... | place: USA: Mojave Desert, Joshua Tree National Park, California | collected 2006-05-25
TTAAACAAAGACTACGAGTTACTCCCGGAAACGGCAGAGACATTTGTCTACCTTGCCATGATCCGGATTATGGTGAGACGATTGGCATAATATTTTACCCCGCATAACTTTTCAAACATCCTCTAAGCTGGAAAGCACTCACGGGTATCATGACCCTTTTAACGTAGTCCTCTAGAGACTTGCTCTGGCTATATCTCCAGTGTTTGTGCTAGTTGCCCAGCTTTGTCCACTGTTTGGTGTATAGCCTTATCGCCCTCTGCTAAAATGTGACCAATAGCACAATAAAGTACAAAAGCCCTTCCACTGGACCACTTCTGTTGAGTTAAATATAACTAAGGGGCAAAAAATCTAACTAAAAGGAAAAATCATTATTATAGATAAGCTTTCAACAATAAAATTATGGAAGAGCAGCCAGATCTACACAGCTTTCTCTATCAAAAGCGAACCTATAGAGGAAAATTCAGCTTAAAGGCTTTAGTATTTAACGCCAACCTACAAGAATTTGCAGCACGAGTGACCTACATTTGCAATTTACAAACTCTTGGTAAGCTTTCTGCAGAAGATTCATATCAGCAAATTAACGCGCTTTGGGAGCAGTTAGAACGTAGTTATTTAGAAGCGGGGATTGATTCAAGCGCAGAAGAGCAATAGTGCTACTTCACCTCACCAGAATTACAGGGTGCGCAGATGTGCTGTGATAAAAGCAGGGCGATTGCCCAAAGGGCAGTGGCGTTCGCGTATCCCTCACGGGACGCTGTGCGCTTAGCCGTGCTGCACCGCGAAGGACTCAGCCAATCCCTATTTGCGGAAAGTTTCGCTCAAGTATCCATTAACACACAACTTTTTAACATGAACTCGAACTTTTAGTAGAATCAAAGCAAGTTTGACGTAGGTAATATTTTACAAAAGATGCCCTAGTTTGATGAATAGGATTTGCAATTTCTCCTACACCCATCCCGGGTGTTTTTTATTGTGCGGTAGGCGATTGCGCGGAGCGCAGCGCCCTTTAGGGCGATCGCTTTCTTATTTACTGTGTCTTAAAACTGACCATTTTTGTTTTTGCGTCAGCTTCTACTTTTAAACAAAATGCTTGTATTATATAATCATTGAAAATAAGCATTATTTGCTAGTTACCGCAAAAAGCACAGTAACCAGCAAATAGCAACTACAGTAATTTACGCCATTGCCCTAGCCATGTGACGGTAGGACTCAGCGCAGCGGCGGCAAGATGCAGCACAGCGTTTGCAGTGGTCGTGGTTATGTTTATCACACTCATCTGCACAGCGCGTGCAAGCTTCAGCACAGACACTACACATTTGAGCATGAAGCGGCGAATTGCGAGACATGAAACGAGCGCATAAATCGCAACTATCAGCGCAATCCCGGCACAATTTGATACATTGAGCCATCATCTGTACCATGTCACCACTTAAGCAGGCATCGGCACAGTATTCGCAATCAAGCAATCAAGACAATTTTGAGTGCAAGTTTCCAACAGGGATTGGTGATTTTTAGTTGTGGTCATTATTCAACTCCAGCATTAGTAATGAATTCTACATGAAGCAGTCTTTCTGCTCCTTTGGCTACACCTTAAGAAATTGCAGTTCAAATCACGTCTACCTAATGGCATGAGGAGTACTTCTTACTAATTCAATAGTCAAATTTCATCTTGATTTGATTTATATATGTTTCGGAAGTAAAAAGGATTTCATCCTAATTTCATTTTGCTTTGCAATACTAAAGATTTGGTACAGTTCTTACCTTAAAGGTCAGCTACTCGGAAACATGGCAGTTGACACTCCAGTAGACTGGAGATTTCACAATAGTAGAAGAAAACTTCTTGGTAACTCTTAAATGAATGTCAAGTCTATGCAACCTATTTCTTGGAAAAGTGGGTTTTTTGCGTTTAGCTTTGTAGCGATCGCATCCCTAACAGCCTGTTCTACAACTGCTTCCCAAAACCAAACTCAAGCCCCAAATACCACCGCAACTGAGGCGAGCGAGAAGCAACATATGGATCATGGCAGTGGCATGGACCACAGCATGGATTTAGGTCCAGCTGATGCTGACTACGATTTACGGTTTATTGATGGGATGATTCCGCACCATCAAGGTGCTGTGGAGATGGCAAAAGAAGCCCAGCAGAAATCAAAACGTCCTGAAATTAAAAAGCTGGCAGAGGAAATTATTAAAGCACAAAACAAAGAAATCGCTGAGTTGAAACAGTGGCGCACCGCATGGTATCCTAAAGCACCTAATACGCCGATGGCTTGGCATGCTCAGATGAATCACATGATGGCAATGTCTCCTGAGCAGGAGAAAGCTATGCGAATGGACATGGACTTAGGAAGTGGTGATCCAGAGTTTGACCTGCGCTTCATTAATGCAATGATTCCGCATCATCAGGGCGCTGTCGAAATGGCGCAAGATGCTTTGAACAAGTCTAAGCGACCTGAAATTAAGCAATTGGCTCAAGAGATTATTACTTCACAGCAAACAGAGATTAATCAAATGAAGCAGTGGCGACAAGCTTGGTACAAAAAGTAAGCTAGTAAATTTGTGTAGGTACCGTATCGTTGGTCTGTGTGGATGATTGATGGAATGCTGATTTTAGCAGGGTTGTAGCCCGTACGGGTAAGGGTATGTATCGGGTTCTGCGCGATCGCATTCCTCCGTCGCCACTTGAACATTTACGCCTAAATACAGCAGATACTTTGGTCGATTTAGGATGTGGTACAGGAATACAGCAGAATAAAGGCGTCAGTCGTCAGGAGTCAGAAGTAAAATTTGCTCTCTATCTGGCTTTTGAGTTGAAAAGGTGTACCTCATGAACTTGCAATCTGCTGTATATGCTAAAGAAATTAACAATCAGATTCAGTTGCATAATGCGATTATATGTGTAGATTTTTCGGACAAGATGCTTGAGCAAATTCCTAATCATAGTAAGTATGAATGTATAGTAATGGATGCTCCGGAATTTGCTGCTTTGCCTAGAACCTACAATAAGATACAGGCGATCGCCTAAACGCATAACCACCCCACATCCACAAAAAATACCCCTCCATCCGCAAGGGCATGAGGGGAGGGGATGAGGTAGGCGCTAACAGTTCGACAGATAATATCATGTCCGGATAATGGCTTACGATAAAACTAGGGAGTAAAGCGTCAAAACACAGCGCAAGGCAGAGCAAAACTGCGTGAACGTGTTTCTATCGAACATTGTTTCGCTAAAATCAGGCAATGGCAAGGCGAACAGGCTCGTTACATTGGTCTACGCAAGAATCTTTTTAGGCAAGTGCTTTACTAGGAAGCCCTCAACTCAAACTTGACAGACTAGTAGCCCCACTTTTCTACTCTCAAAAATTTTTTCTCACTACCCCTTGACTCTCCAGCTTACTAGAGCTTTCAAAATGGAATTAGTTGATTAAAAGAGTACTTGAAATGACACTTGAACTGAAAGTTCCTAACATGGCTTGTTCTGCTTGTGGAGAAAGCATCACAAAAGCGGTCAAAGCGGTTGATCCAGCCGCTACCGTTGAGGCTGATCCTAAGACCAAGTTGGTCAATGTTGAAACGCAAGCCTCGGAGACAACCGTAAAGCAAGCCATTACAGATGCAGGTTACACCGTCGCCTAGTGGCTTCAATTTCTCAACAAATAAAGCGCGAAGGAGACGTGACTGATGGAAAATACCACGCTCAAACTCCGAGGCATGAGTTGTGCCTCTTGTGCCAACAATATTGAAGAGGCAATTCGATCCGTTCCCGGTGTCAATGCGTGCAGTGTGAACTTCGGGGCGGAGCAGGCTACTATTGAATATAACCCTCAGCAAACTAACCTAGAGGACATTCAACAGGCGATCGAAGAAGCAGGGTATTCTGCTTACTCGCTCCAAGAACAAGAGATGATCACTGGCGAAACGGATGCAGAGCAAGCGGCTCGTCAGGCTGAATCGCGAAAACTGAAACGACGACTCATTTTTGGTGGTGTCGTTACAACTATCCTCGTCATTGGAGGATTGCCGATGATGACCGGGGTACACATACCCTGGATTCCAGCGTGGCTACACCACCCAGTGCTTCAGCTTATTTTAACAGCCCTCATTCAATTTTGGAGCGGTGAATCCTTTTATCAAGGAGCTTGGAAAACTTTCAAGCGTCATACTGCCACAATGGATACGTTGGTTGCCTTAGGAACCAGTGCCGCTTTTTTCTATTCGCTCTTTCCAACCTTTTTCCCCGGATTTTTCCTGAACCAGGGATTGTCACCGGATGTCTATTACGAAATCTCTGCGGTGGTCATTACCCTGATTTTGTTAGGACGATTGCTGGAAAACCGTGCTAAAGGTCAAACCTCAGAGGCGATTCGCAAGCTGATGGGATTGCAGGCAAAAACCGCACGAGTGATTCGGAACGGTCAGGAAATTGATATCCCGATCGCGGAAGTGGGATTGGGAGATGTGATTCTCGTGCGTCCGGGTGAAAAGATTCCGGTAGATGGTGAGATCATCGACGGTTCCTCCACCATTGATGAGGCAATGGTAACGGGTGAAAGTCTTCCTGTGAAAAAACAACCGGGCGATGAAGTGATTGGAGCCACCATTAATAAAACTGGTAGCTTCAAATTCCGAGCGACACGCGTGGGTAAAGACACTTTCTTAGCGCAAATCGTCAAACTAGTGCAGCAAGCCCAAGGGTCGAAAGCTCCAATTCAAAAGCTAGCCGACCGAGTGACTGGATGGTTTGTACCAGTTGTCATTGCCATTGCGATCGCCACTTTCATCATCTGGTACAACATCATGGGCAATGTAACGATGGCACTCATTACCACTGTAGGTGTGCTGATTATTGCTTGCCCGTGTGCTCTTGGCTTGGCAACACCAACTTCTATCATGGTGGGAACAGGCAAGGGAGCAGAAAATGGTATTCTTATTAAAGGGGCAGAAAGTCTAGAACTCGCGCACAAGCTAAAGACTATCGTTCTCGACAAAACGGGTACAATTACGCAAGGTAAGCCCACCGTCACCGACTTTGTAACTGTCAACGGTACAGCCAATAGCAATGAGCTAAATCTTCTGCGCCTTGCAGCATCTGTCGAACGGTATTCAGAACATCCTCTGGCTGAAGCAGTTGTGCAGTATGCCCAATCTCAAGGCGTGGAATTGAGCGATTCACAGGATTTTGAGGCGATCGCTGGTAGCGGTGTGCAAGGGTATGTATCAAATCAATGGGTACAAATTGGCACCCACCGTTGGATGAACGAGTTAGGCATTGATACAATTGCATTGCAAGAACATTGGGATCGCTTGGAGTATCTAGGTAAGACGGTCATCTGGATTGCGGTGAATAGCAAAGTTCAAGGGATTATGGGCATTGCTGATGCGGTGAAACCGTCTTCTGTAAACGCGATTCGCACATTGCAAAAAATGGGATTGTCCGTGGTAATGTTGACCGGGGACAATCGCCGTACTGCTGAAGTGATTGCCCGTGAAGTGGGCATCAAGCGAGTTTTTGCCGAAGTTCGCCCGGATCAAAAAGCCGAGACTGTCGAGAAACTTCAGTTGGAAGGCAAAATTGTGGCAATGGTTGGGGATGGCATCAATGATGCACCAGCGTTGGCTCAAGCTGATGTCGGGATGGCAATTGGAACTGGAACAGATGTAGCGATCGCGGCTAGTGACATTACCCTTATCTCTGGGGATTTACTCTTGATTGTCACCGCCATTCAACTTTCTCGTGCCACCATTCGCAATATTCGTCAGAATCTCTTCTTCGCCTTTATCTACAACGTCGCTGGTATTCCAATCGCAGCAGGAATTCTCTTCCCCATCTTCGGTTGGCTGCTCAACCCCATTATTGCAGGTGCAGCAATGGCGTTTAGTTCCGTCTCCGTAGTAACGAATGCACTGCGTTTGCGTAATTTCCGACCTAAAACAATTGGTTGAATAAATCACAGGGAGTCGTAACGATGCTTAAGAAAGCAACATTTTTGGCAACTTTGGCAGGATTTGGATTTTTGCTAGGAGCGATTTCCGGTACATTAGCGTAGCTTGCAATGTCGTTATTTTCGCCAACGGAGGCGTTGAAATCATGAAAAAAATAGCAATCATTAGTAGTATTGCAAGTTTGGGATTAATGTTTGGAATTGCTTCTAACAAAGCAGTTGCACAAATGTCCCACGAACAGATGCAACCATCTCATACAAAGCAAACGGGTCAGTTCCATCGCATCGAACAACTCTTATGGGCAAAAATTGCCGTTACTGCTGGCGGATTAGGATTGATAGGACTGGAGTTATGGTGGTTTGTGCTAAGTAAGCCAAAATCACAAAAAGCACAATCAAAGCAGGGCATTCAGGAAGTAACAATTACCGTTGATGGTGGGTATGAACCAAGCCAAGTGGTAGTTAATCCAGGTCAAAGAGTCCGGCTCAACTTCTACCGTAAAGACCCCAGCAGTTGCCTTGAAGAAATCCGATTTCCTGACTTCCACATTGCCCAAGAGCTACCCCTAAACCAAGCGACTCCCATTGAGTTCACTCCCAACCAACCAGGAACTTACACCTTTACCTGTGGCATGAATATGTTTCGCGGTGTGATTAAAGTAGAGCCATCCAATATTGGCACACAGCAGTTTTCTACGCAGATATCAGCATGAAAACGGCAAGCTTCTGCGCCCAGCGTGAGATTGATAACTAGCAAGCAACACCTTGCCAAACGCTGGGCACAGTTCCTTGTAAAAATTCCTAATACAAATAAGATACAGAGTCAAGTATACGGTTTCCTTTGTTGTACGTCTTACTAATAAGTAGGAGTTAATTATGTTAGTCCAAGAAACCAAGAAGCAAATTGGTTTAGTTGCTAAAGAAAGTGGCATTCCAATCAAAACAATTCGTTACTACGAAGAACTGGGCTTGCTTAAGGCTTCGGATCGGACTGAGGGTGGATTTCGATTATTTAACTCAAATGTTTTTGCCCGCCTCAATTTTATCAAGCGTGCCCAGGGTCTTGGATTGAGCTTGTTAGAGATTAAAGAGTTGCTGGATGTGCATGACCAAGGAGACTTACCCTGCGACCACATTAAAGCAAAACTGAATGATAAAGTTGCAGCAATCGAATACCAAATCGAACAGCTAAAGGTGTTGAAGTTAGAGTTAGAAGGGCTACTCTCACGCTGGAAAACTGTTTCTGAAATACCTGAAAATACCATCTGTCCGATTATCGATCCGACTTAGAAAATCAATTTTGTAATGAGCAGGATAATCTGCAATTTTTGATTCTCAAATAGGTGTTGCAGCCTTCAAGGGATGAAAATCATCAACGGCAATTTGTGCGGATATGTAGAGACGTTGCACTGCAACGTCTCTACAAAATCGATGCCTGCGATTTTATCAGCTATTGGCTTCTGCTCTGCTGATAGCTGATCTTCCAAAAAAGTCTCAAACATTTTCACACCAGTCAGGAAGGAGGAAAAATGGCTAAAATTGGCTTGTTTTATGGAACTCAAACTGGAAATACCCAAACCCAAGCCGAACTTATTCAGAAACAATTTGGTGGCGACAGCGTTGTTGATTTAGCGCTAGATGAAGATAACCAATCTGAGTTAACACAACAACGCATCAAAACTTGGGTTGCTCAGTTAAAACAGGAATTTGCATTCTAGGAGGTAAGTTTCATGAAGATATTGATGACTGCGATCGCTGCAACTGCAACTCTATTATTTGCACAAAGTTGTTCGACATCACCTAATGCTCAAGAACCGTCAACGGCAGTTTTAGCTCAACAGCACAACGACAAGCATTCAACACAAGTGGGAAGTCACGCAGGACATTCGATGCATAGTTCAAGTGACACAAAAACAAATGCAGCGATTCAAGCAAAACTTACGGTTCCAGAAACGGTCGCAGTTAATGCTCCTGTTCCGTTAGTAATTAATGTTCAAGATGCAACAGACAAACCTATCGACAAGTTTGATGTTTCTCACGAACAACTCATGCATCTCATCGTAGTCAGTGATGACCTTCGGTTTTTCTCACATCTGCATCCACGTTATGAAGGCAACGGGCGTTTTACCATCGAAGCCCAATTACCCAAATCTGGAGGGTATACACTCTTTAGTGATTACAAACCCGCTGGACAACCAGCTCAAGTCTCGACACTCAAAACCCAAGTTCCAGGGGACAGTTCATCTTCCCCGGACGTAAACTTCAAGCGTAGTCAAACATTTACCAACACCAAGGTCAATTTAGAGCTACCTACTGAAACGGTCAAAGCGGGTGAGGAAGTTGCTGTAACCTTCAATCTCAAAGGCTCTAATAATCAACCTGTCATTGATTTACAGCCTTATATGGGTGAACGGGGACACTTAGTAATTCTGCGTCAATCCGCCTCACTCACCTCAGCTGATTATATCCATGCTCACGCAATCAAAGATACAACTCCCGGACGAGTTCAGTTTGTGACCAGCTTTCCCAAACCTGGGCTATACAAGCTTTGGGGACAGTTCAACCGCAATGGTGAAATCGTCACGGCTGATTTTTGGGTAAAGGCGAACTAACAAAGAACGGGTACTACAGTTCTGATGCATTCTGATTTCCCAAGGTTTTACATCGCTTTAATTGTTGGTGAGTTATGGAATCTTCTGAGTCTCGACCTTCAAATAGTAAACGTCAGCTCGCGCCAAAGTTAACGCCGGGTTTCTGGGCAATGTTAGCCTTGCTCCTAGTTGGTGGCGGCGTTGGGTCTTGGTGGTTTTTGGCTCCGAACAAGGAATCACCTCCAACGGCAGCTAGCCAACCCCCAGCGACAAAGGTACAAGTTGCGACGGTGCAAACTGCCACTATAGAGGAAAGTGCAGAATTTGTTGCAAATCTTCAGTCTCGTCGCTCTGTCACTCTACGACCGAGAATTCAGGGTCAAGTCTCTCAGATATTTGTTCGGGCAGGCGAGCGAGTTAAAAAAGGTACCCCAATTTTGAAGGTTGATGCAAAGCAGCAACAAGCTTCTGTTGACAGTAGAATCGCAGCTTACGAGTCCACTCAAGCTGATTTGGAAACAGCCCAAGCAGAAGTCAAAAGCGCCCAAGCAGAAGCAAAAAATGCAACAGCGACACTAAAAGCGTTACAAGCTCGTCGAGTTTCTGAACAGTCTGACTTAAAACTCAATCAGCGGGAGTATGAGCGGTTCAGCCAGCTATATCAAGAAGGAGCCACCAGTTTGCAAATCTTGGAGCAAAGGCGGAACAGCTTAGAAGCAGCCAAAGGCAAGCTTGCTCAGACGGATGCTGACATTGCAGCTCAAGAAGCCATGATTACTAGAGCAGAGGCAGCGATCGCTAAGGCAAAGGCAACAATTGTTAAGAACCAGAGGTTAGTTAACCAAGCTCGGGCAAATGTAAATGAGCAAGCAGCAGAACTTCAGTTTTATACAATTTCTGCGCCGTTTGCGGGTATTGTGGGTGACATTCCTGTTAAGGTGGGTGATTTTGTCGATACGTCTACCCAGTTAATCACCGTTTCTGAAAACGGTTCATTAGAGGTTAACATTTCGGTTCCAGCAGAACAGGTCGCTCAATTGCGGTTAGGAAGCTTAGTAGAGTTGGTAGATGGTTCTGGGCAAAAGGTCGGTACCAGTCGCGTATTTTTCATTGCACCCAATACGGCGAATCAGACACAATCGGTACTCGTCAAAGCGCTGTTGGATAATTCTCAAGCTAGAGTGCGAACCGACCAATTTGTTCGAGCGCGGGTGATTTTGGATCGGCGTCCTGGAGTCCACATTCCCACAACCGCTGTAAGTCGTTTAGCCAAAGAGACGTTTGTGTTTGTCGTTGAGGAATCGCGCTCATCGCAGTCTGCCCAATCTCAGTTTGTGGCTCGGCAAAAACCTGTTGAACTAGGCAGCATTGAAGACAATCAATACCAGGTTTTAAAAGGATTGCAGCCCGGAGAACAAATCATTATCTCTAGTTTGCTCGCTTTAAGGGATGGTGCGCCAATTATTCCTGAACCTGAGAAAAGTAATTAATTAGCGAATAATCCATATTTTTGCAGCAAAAGCAAGTCCTATTTGTTTATTTTTTCATTAACCGATAGTTCTTTGATGGTACAAGCCCCTGCATTTATCCGTGGAATCTATCCAAAATCTAAAATCTAAAATCCAAAATCGGTTGACCTATGTTCGCGGACTTCTTCATCAAGCGACCCGTCTTTGCGATCGTCTGCTCCCTGATAGTTTTAGTGTTGGGACTCATTAGCATTCCAACGCTGCCTGTAGAGCAGTATCCAGACATTAGCCCTGTTCAAATTAGCGTCACAGCTAACTATGTTGGAGCCAGTGCCCAAATTGTCGAAGAAACCGTGACATCGGTTTTAGAGCGACAGATCAATGGGGTCGAAGGCATGAAATATATGAATTCGACCAGCAGCAATGACGGTAATAGCACAATTACCATCACTTTTGAGCAGGGCTATGACATTAATGTTGCAGCCTCTGATGTACAGAATCGTGTCTTGTTGGCACAACCCAAACTACCAGAAGTGGTTCGACAAACCGGAGTCGCAGTTACAAAACAATCAAGTGGGATTGTTTTAGCGATGGCGTTATATAGCTCGGACGATCGCTACGATGATACGTTTATTAGTAACTATGCAGATTTGTATGTGTTAGACCTGCTCAGACGTATCAATGGTGTGGGAAATGTCCTATCCTTTGGAGAACGTCGCTATGCCATGCGAATTTGGCTCGATCCCAATCGCCTTGCTGGTCGCAATCTGACAGCTCAAGATGTGGTGAATGCCCTCAATCAACAAAATTTGCAGTTAGGCATTGGTGCGATTGGACAACCACCCGCCCCCGATGGGCAAAAGTTTCAGATCGATTTGCAAGCTGTTGGACGACTGCGAGAAGCCAAAGAGTTTGAGAATATCATCCTCAAAGCAGGAAATGACGGGACGCTGATCAAACTCAAAGATGTCGGGCGAGCAGAACTGGGGGCAGAAAGTTACAGCACATTTGCTCGCTATAACGGTCACATTTCTGTAGGCTATCAAATCATCCAAATTCCTGGCAGTAACGCCTTGGAAATTGCTAAGGCGGCTAAGGCAGAGATGGCACGATTGGCAAAGAATTTTCCCCCAGGATTAACATATGAAATCCCCTATGATTCTTCCCGATTTGTTGAAGCATCCTTCTGGGAAGTGGTCACAACGCTAATTGAATCGATTGTACTAGTTGTTGGAGTTATTTTCATTTTCTTGCAAGACTGGCGGACTACCATTGTTCCAGCGATCGTGATTCCGGTTTCCTTAATTGGCACTTTTGCATTTGTCAAAGTGTTTAATTTTTCACTTAATAGTCTGACTTTATTTGGTTTAACCCTGGCGACCGGAATGGTTGTCGATGATGCAATCGTTATTGTTGAAGACGTGGTTCGTTTGCTTGAGGAAAAAAGTATCAGTCCGCATCAGGCGGCTTCTGAAGCAATGCACGAACTGTTTGGAGCCGTAATTGCAACTTCGCTAGTTCTCATGGCGGTTTTTGTTCCAGTTGCTTTCTTTCCGGGGACAACAGGACAACTCTACAAACAATTTGCATTAACGATCGCATTTTCGACTACTCTTTCCACCTTTAATGCCATTACATTTACTCCTGCCGTGTCCGCCATACTGTTACGTCGAGGACAACAACCACGCGGCTGGCTTGGCTGGTTTTTTGCAAGGGTAAATGACCTTTTAGACTGGATGCACAGAGGCTATCAACAGATTCTCGGCACTGTCATTCGCTTTAAGATAGTTGTGTTGTTGTTATTTACTGTATCTTTGGTACTTACAGGCTGGTTGTATCTGCGTGTTCCTCAAGCATTTCTGCCAGAGGAAGACCAGGGCTATTTTGTCAACCTGATTCAGGGACCGGATGGCGTTTCGTTAAATTACACTCGCTCAGTCGTCATGAAAGCCGAAAAAGAATTACTTAACGTCCCTGAGATTGAGGGCGTATTTGCAATGGGCGGTGTTAGTTTTAGCGGAAACACTCCCAATCGTGGATTGATTATGACTCCCCTCAAATCGTGGTCAGAGCGGCAAAAGCCAGAGCAATCGGTATCAGCAATTCTCAATCGGGTACGTGTACCACTGATGGGAATTCCAGAAGCACCTGTTCTAGCCGTCAATCCTCCAACTATTCAAAGTCTCGGCAGTGTAGGTGGTTTTGTGTTTCAGCTGCAAGACCGAGGCGACCAAAGTAATCGAGACATTAATGCACTGGATCGAGTCAAGAACGAGCTAATTAGCCGCGCCAATCAAACTCCAGGATTGCAAGGAGTCTTTAGTACCTATACTGCCAACGCGCCCCAGTTGATGGTTGAAGTAGATCGAAGTAAAGCAGAAGCTCTACAGGTTCCGATTGATGAAATTTTCAGTACCCTACAAACGTTTATCGGTTCGCGCTATGTAAATGATTTTAACGAATTTGGGCGAACATACCGCGTTTATGTTCAAGCAGACTCACAATTTCGCTCTAACCCAAAGGATGTTGGTCGCTTGTATGTGCGCTCAAGACTTGGCAACATGATACCCCTTAGTAATGTTGTAACGATTAAATCAACGACTGGGGCACAAACAATTAATCACTACAACCTTTACCGCTCCATTGAAATAAACGGAGCAGCTGCTCCTGGGTTTAGTTCTGGGCAAGCAATTGCGGCGATGGAAAAGCTAGCGGCTGAGGTTTTACCCGTAAATTTCGGTTTTGAATGGTCGGGTATCTCCTTAGAAGAAGTGGAATCTGGCGGTCAAGCTCCAATTATTTTCAGTTTGGGGGTCTTTTTTGTTTTCCTTGTGTTGGCAGCGCAATACAACAATTTTGTCGATCCTTTAATTATTATGCTGGCGGTTCCCTTGGCGGTCTTGGGAGCTTTATCGGCTCAATCTCTGCGGGGTTTGTACAACGATGTTTACTGTCAAGTTGGCTTAGTTATGCTGATTGGGTTAGCTAGCAAGAATTCGATTTTAATTGTAGAATTTGCCAACCAGCTACGAGAACAGGGACTTTCAATTACTAAGGCAGTAGTGGAAGCTGCACAAGCACGATTGCGTCCTATCCTCATGACAACGGTTTCAACTTTAATCGGCAGCTATCCGCTGCTTGTTGCGACAGGAGCTGGATCTGCCAGCCGACTGTCATTGGGGACGGCGGTTTTTGGTGGGATGTTCATTTCTACGTTCTTGAGCTTGTTTGTAGTGCCAGTACTCTAGATCATTATTATTAAGATTCGCCAACAGTTGATGCGATCGCGAAGCGGGCGCTCTGCGCCATCGTCCGTATAGCCCCGAACCGCAACAGATGTAGCGATTGCCGCTACCAGCGACATCACGCTCATCTCCGGTGACTTGCTCCCGCATTGTCACTGCCATTCAACTGAGTCGCGCTACAATTCGCAACATCCGTCAAAATCTTTTCTTTGCCTTCATCTACAACGTAGCTGGAATTCCCATTGCCGCAGGGATTCTCTTCCCTATCTTCGGTTGGTTACTCAACTCCATTATTGCAGGTGCAGCAATGGCGTTTAGTTCCGTGTCAGTTGTGACAAATGCGTTACGTTTACGTAATTTTCAACCCAAAACACTCAGCTAGTTGAATCATTGATGCAGAGGAAAATGATGATGCTCAAGAAAGTAACTTTTTTCGGCACATTGGCAGGATTTGGATTTCTGCTGGGAGCGATTTCAGGAGCGTTAGCGTAGCTTGCCACATAGTCGCATTCGGGCGTTGCATAATAGCGGTATGAATTGACCTCAATTCATACCGCTATATTATGCAACGCCCAAAATTTCATTCTCATTTCATTTCTGAGTGCAAAACTAGGAAATGTGTATACCTTTAGCAATCACAAACATACGTACGCGATTGCAACTTCCTTCCCCCAGTACTCAAGGACTTTTGAAGTGCGATGCCTAACTCTTTGCCTTCCCAACCACCCACAGTCATTCGTTGTGTTTCTGGCACACTTGCAAGCTTGCTGTTATTAGCTAGTCCCGCAGCTGTTTTCGCTCACGGGGGACACGGCGGACATGAATTTCAAGGAGGAAGTGAAGCAAGTAGTGCGACTAACTCTATTCAAGTTGATGTCCAAACTGCCAAACGGCTAGGAATAAAAGTTGAGCCAGCAAAACGCCAACGGTTAGCTGTTGGGGTTAAAACGACTGGACAGATTGAAACTCTGCCTAACCAAAAGGTGGAAGTTAATACTCCAATTTCCAAGGCGAAAGTAGTTGAGTTGTTGGTGGAACCTGGTGCAGTCGTGAAAAAAGGTCAACCCGTAGCTGTATTAACGAGTCCTGACTTGGTGGAACTGCGGGTTAACTCTCAGGAAAAACTTGCCGAAAGCCAAGCTGACTTGCAACAAGCGCAAGCTGACTTACAGCTAGCTCAACAAAACTACGAAAAATATCAGCAAATAGCCGCGGCTGAAATAGCCGAAGCACAAAGCCTAGTCGGGTTTGCTCAAGAAAAGTACGACAAAGACCAGCAGTTAGCAGATTCTGGTGCTTTACCACGTCGCAATGCGCTAGAGTCCCAAACCCAGTTAGCACAAGCCAAAGCTGAACTCACAAAAGCTAGTAGCCGTCGGGACGTTATTGATGCTGAAAATAAACTGAAACGCGCTCAATCAGCAGTTGAGGTAGCAAAAAAACATATTCAACTTAGTAATGCTACTTATCAAACTCGGCTACAACAATTGGGAAACCGCGCCAATGCTAAGGGATTGGTGACGGTGACGGCTCCCATTTCTGGTAAGGTTGCTGATAGGGAAGCAACTCTTGGTCAATCCTTCGAGGATGCGGGTGGTAAGCTAATGACTATTGTTAATGACAATAAAGTTTTTGCCACTGCAAACATCTATGAAAAAGATTTGAGTCAGGTCAAGACAGGTCAGCAGGTTAGCATTAAAGTTGCTTCTGTGCCAAACCGCACCTTCAACGGACGAATTGCCGTGATTGGATCTGTGGTAGAAGGTGAAACACGGGTTGTGGCTGTGAAAGCTGAAATAGATAATTCAGGGGGAGTTCTCAAACCAGGGATGTTTGCTGAACTAGAAGTTTTAACAGACCAAACATCAACGGCTACATTAGCTATTCCTAGTTCGGCTGTGGTTGAGGGGAATGGCAAGAAACAGGTTTATGTGCAAAATGGTAACGCTTACCAAGCAGTTGAAGTTAGTTTAGGTCAAACTTCTGGGGATACGGTTGAGGTCAAGACTGGCTTGTTTGAAGGAGATATGATTGTCACTGGGCGTGCTACTCAACTTTATGCTCAGTCTTTGCGTGGTGGTAGCAAGCAAAAAGACAACGAACATACGGAAGCTCCCTCACAGGCGGAGACTAAAACGCCCAGCTTGCCAGTACCACTGTGGCTAGTTGGAGTCGGGGGAGGAAGTGCGATCGCCACTATTGCTTTCATCTCTGGTGCTTTTATAGCAGGTCGTCGTCCAAAACATCAACCATCAGCAGAATTTGCCTTTTTATCAGAAGAATCTTCCGCAGAGTCACCAGCATGGGATGACAACCACCGCGTTACTCCTCAAGAGTCAAAAAGTCATCAAAAATAAAGACAATCAATAAAAATGCTCAGTGCCATCATTAAATGGGCGATCGCTCGCCGTTGGCTAGTCATCCTTGGTGCAATTGTCGTCACATTTTGGATATTTCGCACAATAATCCAAATGCCATTGGATGTCTTCCCCAGCTTTGCACCACCCCAAGTCGAAATTCAAACCGAAGCCCCCGGACTTGCTCCTGAAGAAGTAGAATCTCTGGTAACTTTACCAATTGAAAGTTCTATTAATGGGACTCCAGGAGTGAGCGCGGTACGCTCTTCGAGTGCATCGGGACTCTCGGTTGTCAAAGTCATTTTTAACTGGGAAACCGATATCTATCAAGCTCGCCAATTGGTAACAGAGCGATTGCAACAAGCTCAAAGTAAACTTCCTGAAGCAGTAGAAACGCCGCAAATTTCCCCGACGAGTTCCCCCATCGGGACTGTATTGCAGTACGCTTTTACTTCTGAAAAAACTTCTTTAATGGAAGTGCGGCGTATAGTTGATTGGCAAGTGACAAATCGCATATTAGCTGTTCCTGGTGTGAGTCAGGTTATAGCATATGGCGGTCATGTTCGCCAATATCAAGTATTAGTTGATCCAGAGAAGTTAAAAGCCTTTAATGTCACTTTAAACGACATCGTAGAAGCAACTTCTGCTGCCAATGTCAATGCTCCTGGTGGGTATTTAATCACTCCTGACCGAGAAAAGTTAATTCGGGGTATTGGGCGGATTGAATCTATCGAAGAATTGCAGCAATCAGTGATTACTGCTCGCAATGGTACGCCTATCAAAATATCAGATATTGCTGATGTGCAAATTGGTGCAGCTATCAAACGGGGCGATGGCACCTTTAACGGTCGCAAGGCAATTATTGTCTTGATTAATAAACAGCCTCATGCAGATACTCCTACTGTCACTCGTGCCATAGAAGCGGCGATCAAAGAAGTGAAAGCAGGCTTACCAAAAGATATTCAAGTGACTGCTACATTCCGGCAAGAAAGTTATATTGATTCTTCTATTGAAAATGTTAGAGAGGCCTTAGTTGAAGGCAGCATTATTGTTGCCCTTATCCTGATTCCATTTTTGATGAATTGGCGTAACCTAGCTATTTGTTTAACGGCTCTTCCCTTATCTTTGCTGATTGGAGTACTACTACTTAATTGGTTAGGACAAGGTTTAAATACAATGACCTTGGGAGGATTAGCAGTAGCAATTGGTTCAGCCGTTGATGATGCGATTGTCGATGCCGAAAATGTCTATCGCAACCTGCGAGAAAATAAATACTCCCGCAACCCACGTCCGATTTTAGATGTGGTATTTGACGGTTGTCAGGAGGTACGAGATTCAGTTTTTGGAGCTACCATCATTACTATAGTTGTCTTCTCTCCAGTTTTTGCTTTGACTGGCGTAGAAGGTAGCATTTTTATTCCTATGGGATTGGGCTATATGGCAGCAGTTATTGCTTCTAGCATAACAGCATTAACTGTGACTCCAGCTTTATGTGCAATCCTACTGCCTCATGGTAATTTACCAGAAACAGAACCTTGGGTTGCAAGATTTTTTAAGGGGCTATATCGTCCCCTATTAACTTTTTCGATGCGTTATTCTGGAATAATTTTAGCCCTAGCTGTTGCCAGCCTCATAGCAGCAATTGTGATTGTTCCCTCTTTTGGAAGAGTCTTTTTACCAGAGTTCCAAGAACAAACTTTAGTGAATACTTTAACGCTTTATCCGGGTGTGTCTCTTGAAGCTACAAATAGTGCAGGATTTGCTCTTCAAGATGCATTGAAAAATGATCCCAGATTTCCCTACGTGCAATTGCGTTCTGGACGTGCGCCAGGCGATGCGGATGCAGCAGGGGTGAATTTGGCACATTTGGATATCGAGTTGAGCGAAAAAGGACTGAAAGATAGGGAGGGAACTATTGAGAAGCTGCGGGAGGAATTTAACAAATTACCGGGGGTAGCACCAAATATTGGGGGTTTTATTTCTCACCGGATGGATGAAGTTTTGTCTGGAGTTAGGAGTGCGATCGCTGTCAAAATTTTCGGTCCCGATTTAGAACAACTCCGCACCATTGGGAGTCAAGTGAATGAAGTGATGAAAACCGTTGATGGAATTGTAGATTTGCAACTTGAACCTCAAGTACCAGTAGAACAGATTCAAATTAAGTTCAACCGTCCTGCTGCATCTCGATATGGTTTGACAGTAGGAAAATTATCTGAAATGATTGAAACTGCCCTCAACGGACGCGTAGTTTCTCAAGTCTTGGAGAACCAACAAACTTTTGATTTAGTTGTGTGGTTAAAACCAGATGCACGTCAAAACTTGGATACGATTCGCAATTTATTAATTGATACCCCTTCTCAAAGCGCGAATGGAAGCGGGGCTAAGATTCCTTTAGCACAAGTTGCCACAATTGAAAATGGCACTGGTCCCAACACTATCAACAGAGAAAATGTCTCTCGTTTGATTGTTGTTTCTGCTAATGCTAGCGGTAGAGATTTGCGTTCTATTGTGAATGAAATTCGTGACAAAGTCAATCAACAGGTACACCCGCCCTCTGGTTATTATATTCAGTACGCAGGTCAATTTGAGGCACAAGAAAGAGCAACTCAGAATATCCTAATTTTCAGTGTCATTGCCTTTGTTGTCATCACTGTAATTATGTACCTTTCAGTCAAATCTATTCCTTCTACCGCCATGATTATGATTAACTTACCTTTGGCATTGGTGGGGGGAGTTTTTTCTGTGGCTTTGACTGGTGCCGTTATTTCTATTGCTTCTTTGGTTGGCTTTATTACTCTATTTGGAGTGGCTATCCGTAATGGTTTGCTATTGGTGGATAATTACAACAGCAAATACGCGGTAGGGATGCCTTTAAAAGAAGTCCTAATGAGAGGGTCGATGGAACGTTTAAACGCTATTTTGATGACAGCTTTTACCTCAGCTTTAGGATTAGGACCTTTGATTGTTGAAAGTGGTCCTGGAAAAGAAATTTTGCAACCACTTTCAATAGTGGTGTTGGGTGGTTTGTTTACTTCTACGGCTTTAACCCTGGTCGTTTTACCTGCTTTCTATGCTAAGTTTGGCAAAAATTTGCTGCCAAAGAAGGCTATAGCAGTGGTAGATAATGGTAAGGCAGTTGAAGCAGTTTTAAAACCATAATTTTCTCGCATAAATTGCAATAAATTTTCTAAATATTAATGGAGCAAATAAATGAATTCACTCAAATCTAGCTTAATGGTTCTAGGAAGTGTAGGGCTGTTTTTCTTGGGAGCGTGTAGTAACAGTAATCAAACAGCTAATACAGAAAACACTCCAGCGACTTCTAGTTCAAGTACTGAGTCCTCAGCCGCAACTTCTTCAGCGTCACCTGCTGCTAAAATAGAGGGACAGCATGGTGAATCTCATGGAGGTAAAATTGTAGAAACGGGAGCTTACCATTTAGAGTTTGTTCCTGAGAAGGAAGCAAATAGAACTCATATGGATTTCTATTTGCAAAGAGGAGACAATCATGAAGCGATACCTGATGCTAAAGTGACGGCTCAAGTTCAGTTACCTGATGGGACGCAAAAGACCGTTCCTTTTACCTATGATACAAAAGGTAAACATTACACAGGTTTACTATCTGATAAAGCAACTGGTCAATATCAGGTGAAAATTTCTGCCGATGTAAAAGGTGATAAGGTAAATGGGCGTTTTAATTTTAATCAATAATATTATGTCTAATAAATAGCCCAGAATAAAACTTGTTTGTAGTAGGGACTTCAGTCCTTTCCATATTAGCCTAAGAGGACTAAAGTCCTCACTACGAACTTCCGCACAGTTGTATTACCGGACTTGATATAACTACTACAAATTAGAGAATGCCCTAAAAGCTTGTACGAGAAAAAAGCTTATTACCTTGACTTTTTCAAGTTACGGTTTATGATTCTATGAGAGTGCTGCTAGTCGAGGATGAACCAGATTTAGGTGCTGCTATTAAGCGAACTCTTACCCAGCAGAAGTATTTAGTTGACTGGGTAATTGATGGTACTGATGCATGGGCATACTTAGAAAGTAGCTGGACGCAATACACTTTAGCTATATTCGATTGGATGCTACCAGGAATGTCAGGATTAGAGTTATGCAAAAAGCTACGCTACCAAAAAAATCCTTTGCCTGTATTGATGCTGACAGCAAAAGACAGCATGGAAGATAAAGTTGCTGGTTTAGATGCAGGTGCAGATGACTACTTGGTAAAGCCTTTTGGTATGGCAGAATTACTGGCGCGGTTGCGGGCTTTGCAACGTCGTTCGCCTCAATTCCAACCTCAACAACTGACGGTTGGCTACTTAACTCTAGATTATGGCAGCAGTACGGTTGTATGTCAAAATGCCACGGGCGATAAACAGGCGCTTTCCCTGACTAATAAAGAATTCCAGCTGCTGGAGTATTTTATGAAGCACCCAAACCAAATTGTAACTACAGAACAGGTTCGCAATCAGCTTTGGGAGGTGAGTGCAGAACCTATCAGTAATGTAGTAGCGGCTCAAATGCGTTTGCTACGGCGTAAACTAGCTAGTAGTGGCTGCGGAAACCCGATTGAAACGTTGCATGGTATGGGGTATCGTCTCAATCTTACTCATGAATCAAAATAAGCTGTTTAAGCTAACCCGCTTGCGTTTTGCTTTGTGGTATGCGCTTGTCATGGCGTTTATTTTAAGCTTATGCGGATTTGGCGTTTACGAAGCGGTGTCTCATGCCCATTGGGTAACCTTAGACAGAGAAGTAGAGTCTGTTGCGGGAACGTTGCACGACAGTATTGAATTAAAATTGAAGCAGCCTGGACGCTTGGAACCTGTTATACAGCAGCTTTTACCAAATATCTGCACAGTGGGAGACAGATGCATTCAAGAAAAATCAAGTTTTAAACGCCATACTCTCTCAGCCATTAACCAAGGCTATTATTATGTACGCTTTTTCGATCATACAGGACGCTTGATTGCGATCGCAGGCTCTCATCCAAACGGACTGTCCTTAGTCTTTAACAAAAAACTTTGGCAAACCCTTAAAGACAGCAAAGGCAACCTCTACCATCAAGTTTCCTTTATGCTGCACACTCAAGATAATAGCGATTGGGGATATTTGCAAGTGGGGCGAAGTCTTGAAGACTTCAATGGTTATTTGGCTGCTGTAAAATTAATTTTAGCGTTGGGAATGCCAATAGCTTTGGGTTTGGTGGGTGTTGCTAGTTGGTGGTTAGCAGGATTAGCGATGCAACCGATTTACCAATCCTACAGACAGATTCAACAATTTACAGCAGACGTGGCACACGAGTTGCGAACGCCTTTGGCTGCAACACAAGCAACGGTAGAATCAGCACTCATGATACCCCAACTCGATGAAACAGAAGCGCGGGACATTCTGCAAACTATCCAGCGTCAAAACCTGCGACTCACGGCTTTGGTTGCAGATTTGTTGCTTTTATCTCGCCTAGACAGACAAAGAGTGCCAATGCGACGCGAATGTTGTTTGGATGATATTATCAACGATTTAGTAGAAGAATTTGCAGCAATGGCGTCTGACGCCAAGGTAACGCTAACATCTTGTATACGAGTACATCAACCTCTGAATATTGTAGGTAATTCTGACCAGCTTTATCGTCTGGTTTCTAACTTAATTGTCAATGCGATTCAATATACGCCACAATTTGGGAAAGTGACAGTTATTTTAGACCGCAGTGACCATTATGCTGTGATTCAGGTTCAAGATACAGGCATTGGCATTCCACAAAACGAGCAACAAGCGATTTTTGACCGTTTTTATAGAGTGAATAGCGATCGCTCTCGTAGCACTGGCGGTTCTGGATTAGGCTTGGCAATTTCTTTGGCAATTGTTCAAGCACACCACGGTAGCTTAAATGTGCAAAGTGAATTAGCCAAAGGTAGCACTTTTACTGTTCAATTGCCCTTCGATATCACCGAGTTTGAAGGTGTTCACTCTATCTACCCATTTAAATGGCTGCATCGTCGCCCACGTAAATGAAACTATAGCAATCCTAAATCATAAGCCCTACGGGCACGCTACTTTAAACGTGAACAATAAGATTCCCGACTTCTTAAAAAAGCCGGGAATTTGAGTATGCGCGATTTATCACAAATCAAATAGGATTGCTACATTAACAATTTCTTTAGAATTTTTGTCAAAAAATGATAACATTTTCTTATGAAGATTATCATAAAGAAAAAAGGACAGCCAACACACTGCGCTGGTTCCTTGTGTTTTAGCTCCAACAAGCGTTAATTCTTGCGAGTAATCTATCAAGATTGATCGGCTTGCGGATAAAATCATTAGATTCTATATGTAGTTCTTTGATGACACTGGTCTCTTCACAACCAGTAACGAGCAAAATGGGGATAAAGGGTAACTTATCATTCTGGCGGATACACCGGGTTAACTCATAACCGTTCATTCCAGGCATCATGACATCTAGTAACACTAAATCAGGTGGTGAAGCCTCTATCTTAGCCAAAGCTAAATTGCCATTGGTTGCGGTATCAACGTCAAAGCCCTCTGCTTCTAAAGCAGTTTGAAGCAAACATACATTGAGCGCAAAATCATCCACAACCAATATTCGACGACGTTCAGAAGACTGCATAGATGCAAATCCTTATGCGTAAAGTAGAGGGAAAAAGGGAGTATTTTTACTTATAACCTCTAATCATTACATAAAGTTTTAACATTTAAACCTATTTAAAGATAGATGACATTTGATTGGAATGACAAAATTTATGCGGCAATACGGATTAAGTTCCGATATTGCCGCAGCTATGGCTTTAGCTTAATTGGGCTTAGCTGCCCCACGTCTCACCCGTTACATATTGTGCGGCATAGCCTTACCGAAAGAAAACCGTTGCGTTTTGCCCTTAAGAGCAACTGTTCAAATTTCGTGCGATGGCACGAAGTGCCCACCTAAGCGCAAAGCGTCCCGTAAGGGATACGGCGATCGCTCGATATCACTCTGGAATAAACTTAAGAGAGACACCGTTGATGCAGTAGCGTTTGCCAGTGGGTGCAGGACCGTCGTCAAACACATGACCTAGATGCCCTTCGCAGCGACTGCAATGCACTTCCACTCTGGTCATAAATAACGACTTGTCTACGGTTGTGCCAATTGCACCTTCAATTGGGTGAAAGAAACTAGGCCAGCCAGTGCCACTGTCAAATTTTGTTCCGGATATAAACAATGGCTGTCCGCACCCAGCACACATATAAGTGCCTTTAGCATACTCCTTATTTAGTGGGCTAGTGTGAGGACGTTCTGTCGCATGTTGACGCAGCACACAAAACTGTTCCTGTGTCAACTCTTCGCGCCACTCTTCTTCTTTTTTGTTGATTTCAAACTCTCTATTTGAAGTTGCCATAATTCTTGAAGTTCCTGTTAAATAGCGTGATAAATATCTTCGAGTGCTGTTGGCCAGTTGCTGATCAACTTTGTGATGAAGTCATTAAAGGATGACAATATCCTACTTACTAGAATCACGGTCCCTAAACTAACCCTGATAAACTCCTTCAAATTAGCCCAGGAATGCTGCTATATCTTCTGAAAATATCTATCTATTTGACCTCATCTGCAAAGTGACTCATTTGGGAGTCAACTTAACCATTACTGTGCTGCTGACCTTATAGTTTTTATTATACTAAATTTACCAAAAATTACCAAAAAACCAGGTTAATCCTTTCTTCACCTGGTCAAATTCTAACAATATTAATTATGACATAAAACCAAAAGGAATTTTATTGGAGATATCACGAAAAAAGATTCGGTATACACTAATGAGGGGGTTAATCAAGATTTTTTCACTTCAATATCGGAAAAGCATCCTACCTAAAGGTGATAAAGACACAAAAGGTAGTTGATAGTATTAGTAAATCAAAAAACAACCAGGGAGTGTCAGAATATGGAAATTAGTGCTCGTAATGCTTTCAAAGGCACTATCAAAAAAATTATCACCGGAGCGGTTAACGACGAAGTCAGCATAGAAATTGCCCCAGGAGTAGAGGTCACTGCAGTCATCACAAAAACTTCAGCAGAAACGCTAGGACTCCAAGAAGGAAAACAAGCTTACGCTATCATCAAAGCTTCAGATGTGATCGTTTCCGTTGATTAGGTGACTGTTTTTGTGCCGTCAAGCTTGGTAGTGAAGTGGATCTCTGGCTATCAAAATAAGACGGGAGCGTGAGAACCCCTCGGCAATAGCTGCGGGGATGAAACGCGGTACTCGCTTCGCTCTCTACGACGGGTTTTAACCCGGCGTCTCTCTACTTTCCTTTTTGGCTTTCAATGTACTTTTTAACTACCTCAGTACTAACGTGACCTGTTGTCGCTACAAAATAAGTAGGTGTCCACAGTGCAGGTAGTTTTTTTAATTCAGGGAATTCTTTCCTTAGATGGTGAGATGCCCTACCTTTAACCCATCTTGCGATATCTGCGGGTGACTCATTAGTAGGAGCATTAATGAAGAAGTGAAGATGGTCTGGCATTATTTCTAATGCAATCATCTTCCAGCCATGTTCTTGCACTAGTTCAAAAATAATCTCTTGTAAGCGTTTGGCTACGTCCTGAACGAATACAGCCTTCCTACGCTTTGGAACAAACACGAAATGATAGTTAATTGACGATACTGAGTTCTCGGTACGCCGATATTCATAATCTTGACTAGAAAGTTTAGCCATTTTTGCTATTTTGTTGTTTATAATCGTATTCACAATGATAGTAAACAACAGGAGGTGATGCCACTTGTACAGAACAATCCCAATCAAAGCAAGATTTACGGAAGAAGAAAAGGCATTCTGGGTTTTGCAATGTCAACATGCCAACAGCTTGATTAACAGATGGAAGCCATCAGGTAGAAGAGTGGAGCGTGGTTTGTATAAAACAGCAACAGGGTTGCTCATCAATGCCGATTGCAACGGTGCTGCCAATATAGCCAGAAAAGTAGCTACACAGCTAGGCTAACGCCTAGCCGAGGTAGGTAGGGCGGTTTTGACAACGCCACAACGGTATGACTTATTTAATCGCTTAGATAAAGCATATCGTAGACGTTGCCCAGATGGGCTTTTAGCCCCTATGTGCAACAACAGTCTAGAATCCCCCGTGCTTCTAGCCGGGGGAGATGTCAATGCTCCATAGAATCCAGCAAATCTGCAATTTCGTCTGGTTGGAACCACACTAACCCAAGTTTCTTCAAGTCTTCTGTGTAATAAAAACTGATTCCACAGATATCTACAATTCTGGCTTCTAGGGCGAGAGTAATATCATCTATACACTCATCGATTCGACATACAGGTTGATCAAAGTTGGCGATATGAGCAATCAATTGAATTCTGTCTGCAGAAAAACCGTCAACTGCAGCAGATAACAGTAGAAGAGGAAAACTTCTTTCTAGCCAAGGGTTGCGTTTAATCAGACCTTTAAGAAGGTAAATAAAATAAGCAGCAATCTGATGATTTGTCATCTCACCAGACTGAACTCTGCGACGTGAAATTGCAAGCAGGTTGGAGAAGAATGGTACTCGCAACTGCTTGTCTAATAACCGATAGGGATTTTTCAAGCTCTGTGGAGCTCTACAGTACAAGTGCGGATTTTCTAGTTGATATTTTGCCAAGACTTGCCGTGCTAGCCGGGAAAGATACATTTTGTCGCCATCACAGCTAAAATCAGCGCCGAGTTTGCAATTATTTTGTATCAGGATTTGTGCTGCTGAAATCAAGCTTTGCTGTTCTAATTCCTTAACAACTTGTTGTGCATCAATATCAGGGGTATTTGTCCGAATGAACCACAAGACAGACTCTTTATACAACTGGTGTGAGGTTTCACAAGCCACATATCCGGCTGACTCATTGGAGCGTAAAACCTCTAGCCATTCAGCCATTAATTGGTATAAAACAGCCTTGTTATGAGTTTGAATTGCCTTGACCAACTGCCAAACAGCAGCTTGTTCTTGTGTGGTCCATCTTTGTGGCATACTAATTTCATCCTCTGAATGCAGCCAGTGTTTCGTTTTGGAATTGCAAGCGCTCAAAGACTACTGTGTAGCATAAGAAGAATCACTGTCTTTGTAGTTACTTGTACCTTACCAATTAAGTTGGTATAAATGTGATCCTGTAAGGATTTCGGAAAAATTCAAAAGTTAAAAAAATTAATATTTAAGATAATTTCACAACACTTCATCGTATTTTCCGCGAGATACCCCTGGTGAGCGCGAAGCAACCTGGGGAGGGTGTGCTGTGTCAAACCGACTCCCAAGGGCGGGAGAAGGTTTGACAAAGTCCTTTGTTGACAGCACGATTAATCCGGTGCTTCGCTGTATCAATCGGACTTTCTTTACAGTGAATTGCCCTAAGCGTTTCCAGGACGCATCACTTACAGAAACTTGTTTGTCGGTGTCACCACTCATCCAACCGCGATAAGTTTTTGCACCTTGTGTTGCTTCAACGTAGTCACCTTTACGAAATCCATGTCGGGTGACCGTGCCACCATATCTACGTCGGACACCGCCCTTTGCTGGAACCATTAAGTGAAGTTGGCGACGTGAAACTGGAGGACGTTTGACAATAACAAATTGGGACGGAGTGATGCTAATTTGTCCTTTCCAGCCCATGCTATTAGCTGAAGTTATTCCGTACTTTACCCAGTGACTTGCAGCAATTGTGATGCCATCTACCGCATGAGTTTCTGGCACTTGGCGCGATTTATCTTGCTTGTCTTTGGGCAGTCCTAATTGTTTACGCAAATTAGAAGTTTCCCAGCCTTGTATAGTTGATGGCTTGATGCCAAATTGCTCTTCTATTTGTCCGACCAACCATAACTGACCAACCATAACAGGGCTAAATTCCTTATCACCTCGTGCCATAACACGCTCAACAATAATGTCTTGAACTGGGTAAAGCTTGACTATTTCCCTTAGTGCCCGTAGCTCAAACGTTTTGTTAGCACAAATGCTAGGAGGAACTTTTTTTTGTTTGCGCTTATCGAACCTTACCTGACGATGAGCGCGTTGACTGTAGGATAATTTACGGTTAATTCGTCGTCCCCTACGCCCACGTCGCATCATTGCTCTTTGCTCCATTCGGTCTTTGACTGTTTTGAATGGCAAAACGAGATGTAGCATCAGTAGCGTGAACTTAGAAGATTGAACGCCAATACCAGAGTAAAGTTTGCCCGGATCTAACCCGATAACAATGGGCTGAGTTTTTGTATTGCTGGGTTCAACGGTTAATTGCACATAAAACACGCCTAGTCTTGACCATCCGGGAATTGCTTTTCCTTCTTTAAGCCATCTCCTTGCACGACTAGGAGTAGTCGGCATGAGTGGCTTACCGTTTTTTGAAACTACCGGAATTCGCATTTAAGATAATTCTCCTGTTACAGAGTTGATGTCCCCTCGCCCACCTAACTTAGAATGTCTTGGCTTGCCCAACGCCTTAATAAGAAGGCTTACAGTAAATCCGCACTGGGGAAGTATGCGGGTGTGTGTATCAAAGTTAGGCCCGATGGGCTAGTCAAACACGTAAGGCTTATTTCTTACAAGCCCCGTCCGCCTATGCGGCGGGGTTATTGACTTGCAATATGTTAGGCACTGTTACCAACAATATTGGTAAAAAGCAGCGATTGATACAGTTTTGGCAACCGATTTACGCTTTGATGGTTTTGGGGGAATGGTATGTCCTGTTTGGGGTATGCCAAGCAATGCCTGTAAATCTTCAATTGATTTGGTGGGTTAGGCGCAAGCTCTGCAGTCACTAAAAACTACCTCTCTTGCTCTGATGAATTTAGGATTGTCAAGAATAGCAACTGTCAAAGCGAGCCGTCTTCCTAAAAGCCTTCGCCGGCACTTTGACATCAAACCTTTACCTGTAGCGCTAGATTTGCTTACCGCCTTTGAGGTCATTGGTTACACTGTCCTTTTGGAATCAGATATTAACATAGCTAGACACAAGCCACAACGTTGTCTTGATGCCGAGGTGGTTTTGGGCGGTTGGGCGGAAGCCAGTGCCCTCTTGAGCGATTGGGCACGAGGGCACTGCGCTCCGCGCGATCGCCTATACAATGCCTTGAAGCAAATTAACCCTAAAGTACCATCTCTTGCAATTGAAACAGCTATCTCTGGGGTGAAAGTCACCCAAAGTTCTAACCTGTTTGAAAATAACCGTCTTTTTCACCAACACCTGACACAAGGAGTTGATGTTGCGTACCAAGAAAATCGCCAAACAGCTCATGAAAAAGTTTGGCTGATTGATGCGTCTAATTTGCTCAACAATGACTGGTTAGTTATTCATCCTTTAACCCTGATTGAGGGAAGTTGCACTCACTGTCTGGATGTGGTTGTCTTCATCAATGGGTTCCCATTAGCAGTCATTATCTGTACCGATCCTCAGGACAAAAACGCTACCCTCAAAAAAGCGTATCAGCAACTTCAGTTCTACAAACAACAAATTCCAACCCTGTTTTCCTACAATGCATTCCTGATTATTGCCAGCCGAAATCAGGCACGAGTTGGCACTTTAACTTCTGAGTGGGAAGAGTTTCTGCCTTGGCGCACGATTGATAACGAAGACTTTCCGCATCAAGGAGAAACAGAACTAGAAGTGCTGCTCCAAGGCATTTTTGACAAGCGGCGTTTTCTAGAGTTGATAAACCACTTCATGGTATTTGAGAACAACGGAGCCAGTATCAGCAAACAGTTGCTTCGTCGCCCTTTTTGTACAACGCCATACCCAAAAACAACCTGTAATTCGTAACTACGAAGTATTTGGGACTATTCAACATGACAATTATGCCTACGAACTCGAATTGGTATGAGAAAGAACTCATCGAAGAATTCACTACCATCATCAATCACTCTTTCCCACAAGTTGGGCAATTGCTAAAGCGCTGTCATGTCAAACTCATCCAGTCATTCTGGGGACAACAGAGTCTTCACTTCCTCCCATACATCGCGATTTATTGCCCTAATGAGATAATTGCTGCTGTCAAAGCGCAAATAGCTGTATTTAGAGAAGTCGCAAAATATGTGGGAGTCGTTGAGGTTGTCTGTCTGAATGCCACATACTTGGTGCACGATCCGATGTCCAAGATCAAGCAGGATAATCCTCGCTTGTGGTTAGAACTGCACTGGATTGTCACACAGGAAAAAGGACAGGTGGTATGAAAACTGGGCTTTTCTGCAATTACGAAAATCATCACCATGATGCTCGTCGTGCCATCTCTGAGCAAGTGGCGGTAGTAAAACACGGAGAAAGCTTAGGCTTTGAAGAAGCCTGGGTAACAGAGCACCATTTCAATGATTTGAGTGTTAGCTCGTCTACTTTGATGTTAATGGCACATTTGGCGGGCGTAACTTCAACAATCACATTAGGTTCGGCAGCAGTGCTGTTGGCGTTTCATAACCCAATTACTGTTGCAGAAGATATTGCCACATTGGATAACCTGTGCGATGGGCGACTTGCTGTAGGAATTGCCAAGGGTGGACCATTTCCCCAACAAAACAAGCACTTTGCCACACCGATGAGTGAATCGCGTGCCAAGACACTAGAAGCAATGACGTTGATTCATAAACTGTTGTATCACAACGATGTGTCGTTTCAAGGGCAATACTATCAGTGCAATGATGTCACGATTTACCCGAAACCCTTACAGAAAAAAATACCAGTGTACCTTGCTACCAGTGATGATGAGGCGATTGGATTTGCTGCCCTTAATTCTTTCGGCTTGATGGGAGGAGCACCGTTTTCCCTAGATACACTCAAAAGCAATGTTGCCAAATACCGCGCTATCAATTCCAGTGGTTCTGATAAGTTCATGCTGGCACGATTCTTTTTTGTTGCCGGTACCAAAGATGAGGCGATCGCTGAGGCTTTACCTTTGATTCGCACTTTTAGTCAAAGGATGAAGATGTTGAGTGCTAAAGCACAAAAGTGTGGCAATAGCAGTCAACACCTCCAAGCTTCTGGTAGTGAAAAAAGTATCTTTGATGAAGACCAATTGTTAGAAAATTCGATAATTGGTGATGTAGCCACTTGCCGGGACAAAATCAAACGATTTCAGGACGAACTCAATTTAGGTACCTTGGCACTGAAACCCGCTTCGTTGAATCTGCAAAAAAACCTAGAGAGTTTGACGCGCTATAACGAAGAGGTACGAACTTATGTGTAAACAACGCAGTGATTAGAAAGGGGTGTTACTATGAATCAACCTTTCCTTCCTCCAGATGATTTGCCTCCAGCTAGAACAACTCTAGTTGATGAAATACTGCACAGACAACTAGAAACAGTTGCTGGCATACGCTTTTACCAAACCTGCGGTCCGATTATGCGGGTTTTGCTGTCGAATTGTCACTGGTATTTCCAAACGAGTTCTGGCATTTTGACGCTAGTGATTGTTTGCTATGACATTGAAAGTTACTGGCATATCACTAACGCTGTTTCCCATATTCTCAAGAGATTGAAGCTGTTTTCAAACAGTGCCAAAATTCGCTTCTGTCCACCAATTGAGTTGGGGACACCGTGGGAAATCGAAGTCAATGAAATGTCAGATGATGAAATCCCGGATGATGAAGATTAATTTCTGTACGTTCGCTCATTTTCAATAACTGGGAGGGAATTATGTCTTGCAGTGTTTGGAGTGTGGCTGATAGAGAGACTTTGGCATTCTCATTAGTGAAAGCATCTGTCGTTGGAGACAGTTTTTCCTTGAACCGCTTCAATATTTACAGTAGCAGGTAGTGAAGCAGGTGTTCTGACTCACTTTCACCGTCACCATTTAGCTACAATCAAACCAAGCCCGAAAAAGTCTTGGCGTTCAAAGATTATGGTAGCCATCACCCAACAACCCCAAAAAATGACCATCGAGGAATATCTCGAATGGGAACCTCAGCAAGACGTTCGCTACGAATATGTCAACGGCGAAGTTTTTGCCATGACAGGTGGTACAATTCCGCACAATGACATTGCTCTAAACCTTTACAGAGCCTTGTACCCTCATCTGCGTTCCAGAGGTTGTCGGGTGAATGTGTCAGATGTGAAAGTGCAAGTCAGTTCCCAGAGCGCTTACTACTATCCTGATGTTATCGTCAGTTGCGACCCTCAAGACCTCAACGCCCGCAAATTTATTCAATTTCCCAAGCTGATTGTCGAAGTCCTCTCCCCAGGTACAAGCGCCAAAGACAGGGGTGAAAAATTCACTTATTATCTTAAAATCCCCACTTTGCAAGAGTATGTCTTGATTGACTCTGAAATAATCTCCGTTGAGCGTTACTCTCGCGGAGAGGGTAGAATGTGGCTTTACTATCCCTACACGAGTGGAGATATTATCACTCTATCAAGTATTGAATTTGAATGTCCTATTGAATTGCTGTATGAAAGTGTTGTATTTGGAACCGAAGAATAAAGCCCCCATATGGGGGCTTCAAAGTTTCATACTGTAGCTTCCAAATAGTTGAGAACTATCTCAAAAAGAATTTGTTAATCAACAGCAACCATTACATCCGAAGATTTAATAATAGCGTATGCTTGCTTACCTTCTTCCAGTTGAAGCTTTTCCGATGATGACTTGGTGATGATTGCGGTGACTTCTACTCCAGGAGCGATTTCCAACGTTACCTCGGTGTTGACAGCTCCATCCACAACTTTTTTCACAGTAGCTTTAAGCGCATTACGAGCACTTACTTGCATCTTTTGATGTCCCCTGTATCCGTTTCAACTCAATAATAGTAGCAACTATTCGCTCTTATAATTAACATCTTGACCGCCAACCTTACTATTTTTAACTTTTGCTTAAGGTATAAAAAACCATTGCTCAGTCTTACACAGTATTAATTGAGCTAAAAATCCTGCTAGTCAAAGGTTTTGGGATTAGCCTATGTTGAGGTTGTGACTACTGGAACGCTTTACATGATAGGAGCATTCGTGACAAATTAAGAAAATTGCACTTTTGTCAAGTACCTAGAGGAAAAGGAGTTGAATGAAGTTAGTTTATCTAAGTTTGTTGAGAGATGGGGACGGCATAAGACAGCTGCAATGCATTATTCATCCCCACCAAAGGCGTAGGGGTTTGTGGTTTCATCGCTGTAAAATCAGGGTTTTAAGAAAAAGTAAATTTATAATGTCATATTGCCATGACTGCAATTACCATCAACTTTAATAATGTTATTAAACTAACCGACGATCAATTTTACCAACTGTGTCAGGATAATCCCGATGTCAAATTTGAGCGCAACGCCAAGGGAGAATTGATTGTAATGCCACCAACGGGGGGAGAAACAGGAAAACGTAACGCGAAACTTACTGCACGATTTGTTTTGTGGAACGAACAAACACAACTCGGTGAAGTATTCGACTCCTCCACTTGCTTTAAACTCCCCAACGGTTCTGATCGCTCCCCCGATGTATCCTGGATACAATTAGAGCGGTGGAACGCACTGACACCCTCCGAACGTGAGAAATTCCCACCCATCGCCCCAGATTTTGTGTTGGAGTTGATGTCTCCATCCGATAGCCTTAGCGTTGTTCAAGCCAAAATGCAAGAATATATGGATGCAGGCGTAAAATTGGGTTGGCTTATCAACAGAAAAACTGGGCGTATCGAAATTTATAGACAAGGGCAAACAAAAGAAGTATTGGAGTTCCCCACAAGCTTATCTGGAGAAGACATATTACCTGGTTTTGTTTTGGATTTACAGATTGTGTGGGGTTAATTGCAATTTTAAACAAGCTAAAACTTTTCTAAACAATATAATTATTTTTGTAGTATCATTTTTTATTTAATAGACAAAAATAGTGTTTATGAATCCTTTTTATAGGGTTTGACAGATTTGGCTATACCTTGTTTTAGGATAGGTTTAGTGTTTTGTCTTGGTGACGGGGTAAGCTGCTGTACCAAGTTTAGTAGTGTTGGGTGGTTTGGTGCAATAACAAGTGCTTTTTTACAGTAGATTCTTGCTTCATCAACTCTGCCAAGTTTCAACAGTGCGCGACTTAAATCTGATGTGACGATGGTCAAACCTCTTTCATTTTTTAAATTTTCGTTGATTTCAAAACCTTTTATAAGTTGAATAACAGCTTCTTCTAAGTTTTCATGTGCGAGTAAAGTTTGACCCATTGCAGTATAAACTTTTGCTAGATGTTCTTGGTCGCCTAATTGCTCGCCTAATTTGATACTTTCATGGAAAAACATCAGCGCTAATTTATGCTTTTCCTCTCCTCCCTGTTTGTGTAATACTCTACCCAGGTTGTTAAGAATTATTGCTTGTCCGCGTTGGTCTTGCTGTTTTATAGATAAGTCGTAACATTGTCGGAGAATTTTCTCTGCTTCATTCCATTTTTGTTGATTTCTTAGTACTCTGCTTAGGATACTAAGGGAAATTGATAGAGGTTTTATATCATCTAAACCGACACAAATATCTTGGCTGCGTTTTAAGATTTGTTCAGCTTTTTCCCATTCATATTGTAATTCTAGAATCCTGCCTATATTATTCAATGATATAGCCGAGCTTTTCTGGTTTCCTAGTTTTTCAGATATTTCGTAACTGCTTTGGAAAGCTTCTTTTGCTTTATCTAATTGCTTTTGTTCGAGCAATAAGTAACCCTTTTGATACAATGTCTCAGCTAAATAGGTAAGTGTTATTGACTTCCGCTCCTGGTTATTTAATTCTTCTTGGATAGCAAGAATACGCTCAAGAGTCGAAATAGCTTTTTCAATTTCACCCTGTTCGCGCAGTACCGCGCTCAGAGTCGTTAGTGTCATGGCTATGCCACGTTTGTTATCTAGCTGTTCCTCAATATCAGCGATACACTCAAGGGTTTTTATCGCCTCTTCAAGATCACCCTGTTGACGCAGTACACCAGCTAGACTTGTTAAGGTCATTGTCAAGCCGCGTTGGTTGCCAAACTGTTCTTCAATCGCAACACTACAGCGAAAAGCATTGACGGCTCCATCGAGTTTGTTTTGCTGCTGTAAAACACCAGCCAACCGGTTTAAACCGATGGCTTCTGAGCGTTTCTCATCGAGTTGTTGGCTGATTTCAATTTGACGGCTAAAAGCATCGACGGCTTGATCGAGTTTGTTTTGCTGCTGTAAAACAGCACCCAAGCAGTTTAAACCTCTTGCTTCAGAATGTTTATCATCAAGTTGTTGGTTGATTTCAATTTGACGGCGAAAAACATCGACGGCTTCATCGAGTTTATTTTGCTGCTGTAAAACACCACCTAAACAGTTTAAACCGATGGCTTCTGAGCGTTTCTCATCGAGTTGTTGGCTGATTTCAACTCTGCAGCGAAAAGCATCGACGGCTTCATCGAATTTATTTTGCTGCTGTAAAACATTACCCAAGCAGTTTAAACCGATGGCTTCTGAGCGTTTCTCATCGAGTTGTTGGCTGATTTCAATTTGACGGCGAAAAGCATCGACGGCTTCATCGAGCTTGTTTTGCTGCTGTAAAACACCACCTAAGCAGTTTAAACCTCTTGCTTCAGAATGTTTATCATCAAGTTGTTGGTTGATTTCAATTTGACGGCAAAAAACATCGACGGCTTCATCGAGCTTGTTTTGCTGCTGTAAAACACCACCTAAGCAGTTTAAACCTCTTGCTTCAGAATGTTTATCATCAAGTTGTTGGTTGATTTCAATTTGACGGCAAAAAACATCGACGGCTTCATCGAGTTTATTTTGCTGCTGTAAAACACCACCTAAACAGTTTAAACCTATCGCCTCAGAGCATTTATCATCGAGTTGTTGGTTGATTTCAACTCTGCGGCGAAAAGCATTGACGGCTTCATCGAGTTTATTTTGCTGCTGTAAAACACCAGCCAAGCAGTTTAAACCTATCGCCTCAGAGCGTTTGTCATCGAGTTGTTGGTTGATTTGAATCACGCGGCGAAAAGCATCGACAGCTTCATCGAGTTTGTTTTGCTGCTGTAAAACAGCACCCAAGCAGTTTAAAGCTATCCCCTCAGAGCGTTTATCATCGAGTTGTTGACTGATTTTAATACTACGGCGAAAAGCATCGACAGCTTCATCGAGTTTATTTTGCTTTTGCAAAGCACTTCCTAAGCTATTTAGCGTAATTGACAAACCATCTAGTTCATCTAATATTTCTTGGATAGCTAAAGCTTGTTTGAGAGTATCTACAGCCTGGTCAATTTTTTGTTGTCGCCGTTGTATACCTCCAAGGGTAGTAAGCCACTTTGTATGACACCGATGACGGATTTGCTCAATTTTGATTTTTTGCAGTATTCCCGAAATAGGGGCAAGTACTGCCTCAGCATTCAGATGTTCTTTTTGCAGAGAAAGATACTTTCCTTGTTGAATGCGGAATTTCACTACCAATTCCCAATTCTCAAATCGTTCCGCTAAAAGTTGGAACCTGGACATGAATGCTACTGCTTGCTTCCAGTAGCCATATTTTTCAAAAAATTCTTGAAGCCGGGATGCAAATTCATAGTCAGCACTTTCTTGATGTTGCAACCAATCAGCAACCAAAATAATACCGTTAATATCCTCTGCGATCGCACTAGCAACAAAACCAATATCGCTGGATTTAACTAAATTGATAAAAAATTGAGCGTGTCGAGTTGCTGCATCATCTCGCAATCCGCGTTCAGCTGCCAACTCTTGAGCAAATGCACGAATTAACGGATGGAAAACAAATCGGTTCTCTCCCACCTCAGCATAGTTAAGTAGCGAAAACCGACATAAGCAATCGAGGTCATCTTGTGCTGTATACTCATCACTATAATTACCTGTTGCTGTTGCAGAACGTCGAGAAAATCCATCCTCAGCACAAACACTTAAACAAGAAAAAAAATCAATTTGCTCTGGCTGAAGTTCTTTTAAACTAAGTGAGAAGCAAGCACGAACATCCAAATGTTCATCTTTTGCAATTCTTAATCTTGCCAATCGTCTTTCTTCTCGCAATGAAGCCGCATAGTCTGCAAGACGACGATTTGGGTTCAACTTTAGCGCAGCGCCGATAATTTGTAATGCTAGGGGTAAATAGCCTGCTAACTCGATAATTTCTTCAGATATTTCAGGTTCGGCTGCGATGCGCTTTTCGCCTAATAGCTTTTGCAGCAGGAGTAATGATTCTGGTTTCGAGAGCGGTTTAACTTCAATCCTACCTTGATCGGGAATATCTAACGAAATGGATAAGAAGCGATCGCGTGTGGTGATAATAACCGCGCATCTGTTGCCATCTGGATATAATTCCTTAATAATATTGGCATCTTCAGCATTATCGAAAATCAACAGTATCCGACGATGAGCAAACACATCTTGCATGATGGTTTTTGCGTCTCGCTCATCTTCCGGTTCTACTTCTTCTCCACAACGTCGAGCAAAATCACGAGCGATGGTGTCTGCATTTTTACCATCAACCCGCAAACCAATGACACCATCAGGAAAATCTGCTTTATGTAACGTAGCGAAGTGACAAGCAAGCGCTGATTTGCCGATACCCCCAGTACCAGCCAAACCAGCGATGCTACACAGTTTGGTTCCTTGACGATGAATCAGCAGTTCTTGAAGTTGCTGCAATTCTTCGTCTCTACCAGTAAAACTAGAGACATCTTTTTGTGGCAATATAAAAGGTATTTGAAAAGGCAGAGACGTTGAATTATTAGCTTTTTTCTGTCTTTCGCTTATTTCTGCTTCTAATCTCTCAATATTTTCATTACATTCTTTAATCTTGCGGTGAAGAGAATATTTTTGTTCGGGGTCTGCCGTTTTAACTTTTTCTTCCTCAAAAAAGCCACACTTATCCCGCCAAGAATTAAGTGCTTCTTCTAAACTAGCAAACTCCTCTAGCTTCATCCTCTACCTCTAAAGAGCGATTTTACCTGTTGCCATGACCGAACCATTAAAGCTTCCGTATCCATTTCCAACTCATAGGATGCAATAGCCGGAACAATAGGTAGAGCTACTTTCAACTTTGCACTTGCCGTTTTTCCTGGTTCGTCAAGCTTGGCACGAATTTCTGTTAACAAACGCAGCAACTCATCGGGGTAGTTAATTGAACGTTGCATTTCCAAACGTTCAACAGCTTCGATAACCCGCATCAAAGCATTTTCGGCTTGCAAATCCGAAATAAAATAAGCATCAGCCCCTTGATAAAGGAGTTCTCCATATTCAACCTCATACTTGCGAATATCCGGTAAGATTTCTCGCTTAATTCGCATCTTCAATTCGGTTTTAGCAGGGGTACTAGCTGTCACAACGAGTTCCTTTTGAAATTCCCCAAGCTTCTCGTATAAAATTTCTAAAATATCTTCGAGAGAAGTTAATCGTTGACGGCTAATTTCTTGAGACCGCATAAGTAATCTTATTTATTCAAGATAATCGTGTTTCTACGTATTATTCCTGATTATAACCAACTTATCCGGTTGAATTAGCTTTTCCTTAAGCGGAGAATTACTTAAATAGAGAAAATTCGGGGCGTTATCATGAAAGCTCTTTATACCAAGTTGCAGTCATAGAGACAAGTTGTCATGCTGTAGACGCTTTGCGGCTTCCCGCAGGGTGCGTAACGAAGCGTGAAGGGAAGCATCTCGCGAGATTCTTCCCTATGTCTGCGGCACGCTATGCGAACGGTCAGAATGATATGTTTGAACGCAACTTGGTACTTAGTACCAACGCTGCTACGGTGCTTGAAAGACGCGCAACTAGATTTTACGCGCTCAATGAGTCGTCTCCATCTGTTAAACGGCAGCGGTTCCCGGTATTGCACTCAACCTTTTGAGACGATCGCTGTTGCACAATTGTAGCTAAACTAGGTCGCCCTGTGAGCGAAAGTCGCAAGTCTGCCCAAATGCCATATATAAAATTAGCGATCGCGCCTACAATTGGCAATTTCGTCGCAGCATAAACCCAGCCCATTCCTAAAGTTTCGTAAACGCGGCGAAAAACTTCAACATTTTTAACTAGGGTTCCTTCTGGCAACACAGCATGGATGCGCCCCATTGCAGTTTCGTAGTCAACTCCGCCATTTACTTGGGGGTTATAGTCATCAGCTGCAATATCCACAAACGCTACCAGCCCCCGACCCGCATCACGTTTCATCAAAAAGTTAACTTCGCGCACGCACAAAGGACATTCACCGTCATACAGCAGTTTTATTTTCCACGATGGTGGCTGGTTGAGGGGGTTATCAGAACTGTAGGATTGGGTTTGTAGTGAGGACATTATTTTCGTTTTTAATAAGTTTATTTCCGTGTCTATGAGGCGTTACGCCCCTGAAATTATAACGCTCGGTTCAGCCATCCCCTATGATGTTGAAATTTTTGGCTCTTCTATTTATGCAAGTAAACATTATTCCACCACATGGACTTTTACGAGCAATGCCCACCCTACGATTTGTGGTCTCATCGTTTGAAAAAGGCTGTAACGTATAAAAAACCATTGCTCTTGAAGCCCAAGCATCTACTCCATTAAAATCAGCCGCAAAGGATCTAAACGAACATACCAAGGCATCGGTTGGTCTTTGAGAGTTGCCCATTTTTCCTTAAACACCTCCGCCTGTAAGTGATAATCACTATGACTAGTAGATGGATGATGGAGTTTGAGAAACAGCGTCATCCGGTGTGGTGTTTCGCTCGTTCTCACCAGCCAACAGGGAAAGGTATTTTCATGGGATAAGTCGTTGGTGAGAATGATCTGATGGGCACGAATTCCCACATTGGATAAAGCGTCTGAGATAGGTTCAATGACACGTAGGGTACAACCCCAATCAATCGCTTCCATCTGCCCTGATGTGACAGCAACCGCACTTGAGAAGTTCTTACATCCTGTTAATTGAGCAACACCAACAGTAGCGGGACGCTCAAAAATCTCGTGTTTAGTGCCGTAATGAACTGCTTTTCCTTTCTCTAGAACGAGCAAATTAGGACAAACCCGATACGCCTCTTCCATATTGTGGGTGACAAATAGAGTCACGCCTTCGTAATTCGCTAGTGTTTCTATCATTTGCTGTTCCAGTTGGCTTCGCAAGTGCGTATCTAGTGCAGAAAAAGGCTCATCTAGTAACAATGCTTCTGGTTGACTTGCTAAGGCTCTTGCCAGTGCGACTCGTTGCTGTTGACCGCCGGAAAGTTGATGCGGATAGCGGTCAGAATATCCTTGCAATTGTACTGTGATCAATTGGGCTTCTATTTGTTGCTTAATAGCTGTGGTAGAAAGTCCTTTGGATAAGCCAAAGGCGATGTTTTGCCCTACTGTCATGTGCGGGAACAGGGCATAATTTTGCACTACAAAACCAATGCGGCGATCGCGCGGTGGCAAATTAATCCCCTGTTGAGAGTCAAACAACACCCGCCCATTCAGAACAATGCGACCGGAGGTTGGCGTTTCTATCCCTGCAATGCAGCGTAGAATGATGCTCTTTCCGGCTCCAGATCCTCCCAACAATCCCAAAGGTTGCTGAAGAGTACTAAAACACACTTGCAAGCTGAACCCAGGGAGCTGTTTTTCAATGTCAACAAACAGCCCAGAAGAAGACGCTCTGACGCTCTGACGCTCTGATACCGTGACATAGGGAAAATTTTCTCCCCTGCTCTTCTGCTCCCCCTTCGGCTGACGCTCACGGCGGAAGCCTGCTCCCCCTGTTCCCCCTGCTGTTCTCCTCTTCCCCCGAGTTTCCTGCCAATAGTTGACTGCAATAATCCCAGATAGGGAAATACCCATGATTGCAACAGCCCAAAACCAACCTTCTTCGATTGCTCCGCCTTCCACAGCAAAATAAATTGCCATTGGGATCGTCTGAGTTTGCCCTGGGATATTCCCTGCTAACATCAGCGTGGCACCGAACTCACCCAACGCACGGGCAAAAGCCAAGGTCGTTGCTGCTAAAATTCCTGGCACTGCTAGGGGTAAACTTATTCGCCAAAATATTGTTGATTCCTTTGCGCCAAGGGTTCTCGCTACCCGCAGAAGGTTGGTATCTATTTGCTCAAAAGCACCTAAGGCAGTTTTATACATTAATGGGAAGGCTACCACAGTGGCGGCGATCGCCGCGCCATACCAGGTAAAAACGACACTAAAGCCCAAAGGCTCCATGAGTTTCCCCACCGGACCATTTTTGCCAAACAGCAATAGCAACAAAAAGCCAACGACCGTGGGAGGTAAAATCAGAGGAGCAACGAAGATTCCCTCAATCAAAGATTTCGCTTTTCCTCGATATCCCAACATCCAATAGGCAGCAGCAATACCAAGAAAAAAGGTAATAAATGTTGCAAGTATGGACGTTTTCAGCGATATCCACAGAGGGGAAAGGTCAAGAGGCATAAGTCATTCAAAATTTAAAAAGTAACACCCATTGAGACAGACTCAGGATTCGTATCTTGCTTCTTGGCAGAATTTTAGTTTCTGATTAATTCACTAAGCACCAACTTAATAATAAATAAGTTGGTAATAAATTCATATATACTGTTAGACAGTTTTCAACCACATTCAAAAGGTAGGTCACTGACCCCAACTATCACGGTATGGGGCTTGAAAGCGGAGACCTTGCCATTCTCTTAATTCAAGTTAAACCAGTGTCTAGACGCTAGTCTTCGGACTAGGACAAACAACTGAACCGACTAGCATGGCGGCTCATAGGACGGAAGAATGCCTCCCTAGTTCTTCTCCACTCCGTTGGTCAGTGTCGAAGGGAAATATTTACTCGTAAGAGGTTTATCGCAAATGTTCGTACTAGTCGTAGACTCAAACAATCGACCCCTGATGCCAACAACGCCCAGCAGGGCAAGACGTTGGATAAAGTCAGGCAAGGCTACACCGTTTTTTAAAAAAGGAGTGTTCTGTGTTCGACTTAACATAGAACCATCTAACCGCAACTATCAGCCAATTGCAGTTGGTGTTGACCCAGGTAGCAAACGTGAAGGATTTACAGTCAAATCCGCAACAACTACCTATTTGAACGTCCAAACTCATGCTGTAGATTGGGTGAAAGAACACGTAGAAACTCGTCGAAATATGCGACGAGCAAGGCGTTTTCGTAAAACCCCATGTCGTCCCAATCGCACTAATCGACTGACCAACAAAGAGAAACTTCCACCATCAACGAAAGCTCGTTGGCAGTGGAAATTGCGTATTTGTAAGTGGTTGGCGTCAATCTTTCCTGTTACCGTTTTTGTTGTCGAGGACATCAAAGCCAAGACTTGGAAGAATGCCAAAAAGTGGAATGTGATGTTTTCACCATTAGAAGTTGGCAAGCAGTGGTTCTACTGCGAGTTGCAACAAATTGCTAGCCTAGAAACCCGTGCGGGCAACGACACCTACAATATGCGGCAAGAATTGGGGCTTAAAAAATCAAAAAACAAGCTATCCAATAGCTTCAATGCCCATTGTGTTGATTCTTGGGTTCTAGCCAATTCGTATGTTGGTGGTCACACTACTCCTGACAACAGATTGCTAATTGAAGTTGTCCCCTTGGAATTTCATCGCCGCCAACTCCACCGACTGCAACACCAACCGGGTCATACTAGACCTGGTTATGGTGGAACTCTAAGCGCTGGCTTCAAGCGCGGAGCTATAGTGAAGCATTCTAAGTATGGGTTTGCTTACGTTGGCGGGTGGCAAGAATCGCCTACAAAGAAAGACCCTCAGAGAAAAACAATTAGTTTGCACGACATTCATTCCGGCAAGCGGTTAACTCAAAATGCGTTACCCACAGATTGTAAGTTTTTGTCTTACAACTCGTGGCGCATAGCAAATTAGTAAAGCCGCCCTACAAGGGCGGGGTTTCAAACCCAAATTTCCGATCAGATTTGTCTATTTTAGGGATGGTACCCCAATGAAATAGCCTAAAATTTTCATCGTTTTGGGGAGTAGGGAATGGACTCTAAAAAATTCCCAATCTCCACTCCTCACTTACCACTCACTAACTTGATACGTCAGTTAAATCTGTAACAGCTTAACGGCTTGTTGCTGGTACTTTTGGTGCTTGGACAATAAACCCATATTTGTTTAGTACAGTCTTAGCTGGCTCACTAGATAAAAACTGGACAAACTCCTTGGCTGCGTCAACATTTTTACTGCTTTTAAGCACTGCCATAGGGTAAACAATCGGGGAGTGGTATTTATCGTCAGCAACAACCGCGACTTTTACTTTGTCAGAAATTTTGGCATCGGAGGCATAAACCAAACCTGCATCGGCGTTGCCACTTTCTACTGATGCCAGGACTTGACGTACATTGTTAGCCAAAACCAATTTGGTCTTGATCTTGTCATAAAGGTTCAATTTCTGCAAAACTTGCTCGGCATATTGCCCAGCTGGGACACTCCTGGGTTCGCCGATCGCAATTTTCTTCACCTTGGGATCTGCCAATGTGTTGAAGCTGGTGACACCTGTAGAGTTACTAGGTACAACCAAAACCAGACGGTTATTTGCCAGGTTGGCAAGGGTACCCGGAACCAGCAAGCCTTTTTGCTCCAAAGCATCCGTTTGCTTTTTTGCAGCAGAGATAAAAACATCTGCGGGTGCGCCTTGCTCAATTTGTTGCTGTAAGGCACCGGAAGCCCCGAAGTTATAGCTTATGTTGACACCCTGTTTACTTTGTTGGTAAAGAGTATTAATTTCCCCAAGTGCATCTTTCAGGCTGGCAGCAGCAGATACCAGTAGATTGGTGCTTGACTGTGCTATTACAGGAGATGGGTCAAACAATCGCAAGCCAATTGCAAGCAACAAGCTAGCAACTGCAACGCTTATAAAGGCAAAAAGTTGTCTTCTTTTCATAGGAGAACTGGACTGACAGAGATCCTCTTTTGATGAAATTGCGGTTGGTAAGATAGTACCAACATAACTCCCTAATTACCAAGGAATTTGGTAATATGCCTAGAAAAGAACAACGATGGGTCACAGTTCAAACCTTAGAGGAGGAGCGCAGACTTCTCTTCGGAGTTCTCAAAGCAGTCTCAGCCTACCAAAACTGAGATTCTCTAGCTGCAGCAGGTGACAACTACCGTCAACCGACCAAGCATTCTCATTTAAAGATGTGCCTACAAATGCCCCTGTGCTTGTGCTAACTGCAAAAGTTCTTGTGTCGTGAGGCTACGTTTTTTCTCTACCGACTCTTTGCGCACCGCCTCCAACACAGACTGGGTTTGTTCTTTGTTAAGAATGATACCGTATTGCTGTAGTACACTCGATAGCAATGCCCGACCAGAATGTTTACCCACAACCAAACGCCGCTCCCACCCTACCTCTTCGGGAGCAAATGGCTCGTAAGTGCTGGGATTTTGCAGCACACCGTGGGCATGAATTCCCGATTCATGAGCGAAGGTATTTTCACCAACAATTGCCTTCCAAGGGGGTACATTCGCACCTGATGCAGCAGCGACAAGTCGGGAGACTTCCAACAAACCAGAAGTGTCAATACCCAAATCAATGCCATGAATGCATTTGAGAGCCATGACAACTTCTTCTAATGCTGCATTTCCGGCTCGTTCGCCTAACCCGTTTACCGTTGTATTTACTGATAAGGCTCCCGCTTTGATACCAGCAAGGGCATTGGCAGTTGCTAAACCAAAATCATTGTGGGTGTGCATTTCCACAGGAATTGACAATGCCATCACCAATTGCTGAACTTTTGCGTGAGTCGTGAAAGGGTCGAGAATGCCTACAGTGTCACAAAAACGAAACCGCGATGCACCCCATTCTTGAGCAGAATGTGCTACATCTTGGAGGAAGTTTTCGTCAGCTCTTGTGGAATCTTCTCCCCCCACGGATACAAACAGACCTTGATCAACGGCGAAGCTAATACTATCTTTAAGTTTTTGCAAAATCACCTGCCATTCACCCTGAAATTTTGCGGCAATTTGGATTTGGGAGACGGGAATGGAAATATGCACTCGCTTCAAACCACAAGCAATAGAAGCCTGAATATCTGATATGACAGCGCGGTTCCACCCGAGTAGTTGTGCTTGCAAACCCAAGCCGGAAATGAGCGATATCGCTCGTTGTTCTTCCTCACCCATCGCCGGAATACCGACTTCTAACTCGTGAACGCCGATGGTGTCGAGAATAACCGCGATCGCCACTTTCTCCTCTAAGTTAAAAGCAATACCAGCGGCTTGTTCACCATCGCGCAGTGTTGTGTCATTAATAAGAACTTGACTCATTGCCAAAATGCCTCTAACGAAAGGTGATGTATATCAAACCTCGTGCATCATGAACTGCTTACACCATTACCCATGAAAACTTATTAATCCCCCTCCTTGCTTGCGCTTAGGGGGTAGGGGGTGGGTTTTTTCAAGTCTGCTCGGTACAAATCAAGTTCACTCGTTAAGGCTGTCATTATTCTAGAGCGCGGATTTCAGGCGTTGTTACAAATCTTTATATAGCTCTATTCAAAAGTATTTTTTAATGCGGCGTGAATTTCAGCGTGTTTCCTACAGAGGAGCGAGCTCTAACGCGCAGCGTGCGTCTCTGACGCGAGGACTCTCCCAGAATCGGCTTTAATTGCCAGATTTTCCCTCAATTGTATCTTAATTCCAACGCCGAGCCATCTGGCTCGGCGTTGAAGTTTTTGCACAAATTTTTTAACACAGCCTTTGGGAAATCTCCACTTGTACTGCTAAGCAATCAGGTGGCGTAGGTGACACTGATTTGGCTCAACTCATCGCATAAGTAGGAAATACCTTTGCCTGCTTGGATTTAATATAAACACGCTGCTCTTCCCTAATGTTGAGCTTACTAAACTGCTCCCGGCTGAGGAAAGCAGTCACTGTTTCACCAGACTTGAGAACCAACTCGACCCGAATTTCCCAACCTAAGTTAATAATGCGAGACACTTTGGCAGGCGCAGTATCCTCAGCAGGACTGCTGTGAATCAGAACGTCATGAGGACGCAAAAATACCTGCTCGTTTGTGCGAAGGCTCAAATCACTGTCTGGCAGAATACCAGTATTACTAGGAAGAACATTCACAGGACCAATAAAGCTCATCACAAAAGGTGATGCTGGCTGGTCATAAATCTCAGCAGAGCTACCAATTTGCTCCACCCGACCATGATTCATCACCACAATTTGGTCTGCAACTTCCATTGCTTCTTCTTGGTCGTGGGTGACAAGTACAGTTGTTACATGAACGTCTTCATGCAGTTTTCGTAACTGCGCCCTTAATTCTTTACGGACTTTAGCATCTAACGCTCCAAAGGGTTCATCCAACAACAATATGCTCGGCTGAACCGCCAATGATCTTGCCAGCGCCACCCGTTGGCGTTGACCGCCGGAGAGCTGGGAAGGATAGCGATCGCCAAATCCGCGCAACTGCACTAACTCCAAAAGTTCCTCGACTCGCGCCTGAATCTTACTTTTGGGAACCTTGCGGATTTCCAATGGAAAACCGATGTTCTGGCGCACCGTTAGGTGTTTAAACAAGGCGTAATGCTGAAACACAAAGCCTATATGGCGGTCTTGCACAGACTTATATGTCGCATTTTCACCAATCAGCCAGATTTCACCGGAATCAGGAGTTTCTAACCCCGCAATCATCCGTAACAAAGTTGATTTTCCTGATCCAGAAGGTCCTAACAGCGCCACAAGAGACCCTGTTTTCACTTCTAAACTCACATTGTCAACAGCATGGAAAGAACCGTACTGTTTAGTTATATTCTCAACTACAATGCCCATAGTATATCCTCCCGGAAATTGATATAGTTATAAACTACGGTTAGTCTATCGAAAAAATGCTATTTTGGACAACAATGACTATTTCATCTCGTTTTCCTCATCCATCTAGTCAAAACACTAAACACACCTTTAAGCCGCGTTCATTCTTGCCGATACGGCAAAATAGTCTGTGGAAAATTGAAACAGGAGTCGTGCGGATTGTTACTTGGCATGAAGACGGTACACTTGTCACTTTAGGAGTTTGGGGTTCCGGAGATATTGTTGGTCAAGCATTTTCTAAGGTAGAACCATATCAGATCGAGTCTCTTACTAGAGTAGAGGCGACAATCTTGCCTTTAGAAGGGTGGTTTCCATTAACAGATGTTATGCTTGCCCACATTCAACAGGCGGAAGAATTGATGGTTATTCGTAGCTATAAAACTGTGGAAATCATGCTCATTAAACTTTTGGCTTGGTTAGGCAAAAAATTTGGTCGAGAAGTAGAAACTGGACATCTCATTGATTTGCGCCTCACTCATCAAGACATTGCTGATATGCTCAATTCAACTCGTGTGACAATCACTCGTATCCTCACTCAATTAGAGGAACAGGGGTTGATTTCTCGTCTCCCCCTGCATCGGATTGTCTTGAAGCAAGAAGAACTTTGGCATTATGAAATTTAGCTTCAGACGTATCAGCAATACCAGCTATCTCCATCAGCGTTTGGCTTACCTACAATTTTTAGATTTAAAGATTCCAGGTAAGCCAAACCGTGCCTAATTTGTGGCACAGTTCCACGAATTTCCAAATCAAAGCGTCCTTCTCCATTGGTATGTTTTCCCAGCATTGCCCCCGTAATATTAACGACTAAACCGTGAATGGCAATCAGCCGAGAAATTACAGGTTCCTGCTGGAAACGCCCGGGAATATGTAGGCGTAGGCGCATCTTTGTGGTATTACTGCTTTTAAAAGCTGGTGCAACCATAAAAATTAAGAATGAAGAATGAGGAAAAATTAATCATAGATAAAAACTTCATACTTCATCAAAAATTTGGGTTGGAAACCTTGTCATAAGCGCGAAGCGGAGGACGGCTTTGCATAAATCTAGCAAGCAACAATTAAACCAGTTGAACGCTGAATTAAGGTAACTTTGCTAGATGCTATCTGCAATTTCACCAATTCGCTGTATCGATGTCATGCCAAATTTCCAAATCTAAGTCATTGATGTAAGTCAGCGCACTCTCAATTTGTGCAGAAGTTCCCTGTAAATCCAGGTCAAACCAACCATCTCCAATACCATTGGCTCCTAATATAGCAGCAGTGATATTCACAGTGAGACCGTAGTCTGACACCAGGCGAGAAATGACAGGTTCCTGGTGATAGTCTTTTGGAATTCTCAACCGAATTCGTTTTGCGTTTTGCTGATCGTCTGAAACCATAGCTGATACCGCTTGACTTGCCATGTTTTAATGTTTGGCTTTGATGCCTGCTTTGCGTTCCAAAAACTCCTTCACCACCAAAGTGACAACTGCTAGCAGCGTTAACAGAACAGCAACTGAGAAGGCTGCTTCAGTTTCATACTGTTTGTAAGCGTCTTCCACGTATAATGGTAGGCTTTGAGTTTTCCGGGCAATGTTTCCAGAGACGACTGCGATCGCACCAAATTCACCCATAGATCTGGCATTGGTCAAAATCACCCCGTAGAGTAGCCCCCAACGAATATTGGGTAGAGTCACGCGCCAAAATATCTGCCAATCTTTCGCACCGAGTGTTCTGGCTGCTTCTTCTTGGTCGTTACCTAACTCCTCAAGAATGGGGATCACTTCGCGGGCAACAAACGGCAAACTCACAAATGCTGTAGCCAGCACCATACCTGGAAAAGCAAAGATGACCTTAATATCAAGTGCTTGTAACCAAGGACCAAACCACCCATTTCGCCCGTAGAGGAGCACAATCATCAACCCCGCAACCACAGGCGATATGGAAAACGGCAGGTCAATAATACTCAAAAGAAGAGCGCGACCTGGGAAGCTATTGCGGGCGATCGCCATAGCTGCACATAAACCAAACACCGTATTGATTGGTACAGTAATAATAGCTAGTATCAGTGTTAACCAAGCAGCATGGGTAAATTCTGGGTGCGTTAGATTGGACAAAAACACACCAATGCCTTTGTGGAAAGCTTGAACAAAGACATTGAGCGCAGGAAGGTACAGCACTAAAGTTAAATACAACACTGCTATTCCAATGAGAATAGCTGGAGCCAAACTCTTAGGCTTAATTTGCCTTTGATTGCTTGGCTGTGATGTCGCTGTATGAAAGTGTGGTTGTGGGAAACCATCATTATTTGACGTCATATCTTCTTCCCCAAGCTTGTAACATATTGATTCCCAGCAGTATCAACAGAGAAATTATCAGTAGCACCACGCCAATGACAGTGGCACCGGAATAGTCATACTGTTCCAATCTTTGGAAAATGAGTACAGGTGCGATCAAATCTTTGAAAGGAGTATTGGAAGCGATAATCACAGTCGAGCCATACTCCCCAACTGCACGTGCAAAACCTAAGGCAACACCAGTCAAAATAGACGGTAACAAGGCTGGCAAAATCACTTTGGTGAAAGTTTGCCATTGAGACGCACCTAAGCTCCAAGCTGCTTCTTCAATTTCCTTTTCCATTTCCATAAGGACTGGTTGCACCGTCCGTACCACAAAAGGTAACGAGATGAATATCATTGCTACCCCCACGCCCAAGCGGGTAAAAGATACCTTAATGCCAAACGGTGCCACTACTGAGCCAATCCAACCATTATCGCTGTAGACTGTTGCTAAGGTTAGCCCTGCCACCGCAGTTGGTAACGAAAATGGGAGATCCACGGTGGCATCAAGCACCCGTTTAAAGGGAAATTGATAGCGGACGAGAACCCAAGCAATCAGAGTTCCAAAGAAACCATTAATCAGCGCGGCTCCTATCGCTGTAATAAAAGTTACTTCGTATGTTGCTAATGCGAGTGGATTAGTCGCAATTTCCCAAAACCGAGCGGGAGGTTCACTACTTGCTTTCAGGAACATAGCAAGTATTGGGATAAACAACATCACGGTCAGGTATGCGAACGTAATCCGCCATGTCCAAGGAATATTAGACAAATCACGCAGGTACTTTTTCCAACCCTGAGGTTTTTGACGAATAAGTTTTTGCTGACGTGATGGAGGTGAAGATATAGCCATAAGTGGTAAGGAAGTAAGGAAAGTTGGGGAGATGGGGAGCAGTTGCTAATGACCCTTCGGGTATCTCCTATGCCTTCGGCACGCTACGCGAACGGAGATGCTTCGCGTATGCCTGCGGCACGCTTTGCGGTTACGCCAGTCGCCTACTGTCGGGAAACCCTCCAAAGGGCGCTGGCTCACTAATGACCAATGACCAATGACGATTTATCTTTTTGCTTGAATTTGGTCAAAAACTGCACCATCTGCAAAAAACTTGTTTTGGACAGCATCCCATCCGCCGTAGTCACCAACTGTCCCCAGGTTTTTAACTTTGGGATATTTGTCTGCGAGTTGTTTGGTCTGTGGTGTTTCCTCTACAGGTCGAAATCCGACTTTGGCAAACTCCTGTTGTGCTTCTGGTGTATATAAGTATTTAACAAAAGCTTCAGCAACTTCACGGACACCGTGTTTATCGACGTTCTTGTCTACAATTGCGATTGGATTGTCGATGGAGATGTTCACATCAGGAATGACGTAATCTGCTTTCTCTCCCTTTTGTTGCGCCAGAATAATTTCGTTTTCGTAGTTGATCAAAGCATCTCCTTGACTCCGTTTAGCAAAGATATCAGTTGCTTCACGAGCATCTTTTGTCAAGATAGGGACATTTTTGTAAACTTTTGTTACAAAATCGAGTGCTTTTTCGTCTGTTCCACCAGTTTTGATCACTGAATTCCAAAGGGCTAGGAAATTCCACCGAGCAATACCAGAAGTTTTGGGGTCAGCAGTAATGAGTTTTACATCATTCTTTGCCAAATCTGCCCAAGTTTTGATGCCTTTTGGATTGCCTGGGCGAGTGACTAATGCGGCAACAGATTTAGAGACAATGCCATTATTGGGGAATTCCTTTTCCCATCCTTGCTCAATTAATCCAGCCTTCTCAATTTTTTGGGTATCTAAGGCAAGTGCTAAGTGAACAATATCTGCTTCCAAACCATCAATTACAGCACGAGTTTGAGAACCAGATCCACCGTAGCTTTGCTCAAAGGAGACATTCTGGTTATGTTCTTTCTTCCACTGTTCGACAAATTTTGGAATAATAGCATCATGAGCTGCTTTAGTGACAGCAAACGAAACAAGAGTGACTTTCACATCCTGCTTATTGGCAGACACAGGACTTGCGGTGGAACCACCTGCATCAGTGCTACTGGAAGAATTACTCGCGCCGTTACTACAAGCAGCGATCGCTACACTCAAGCTCACTCCTACCAAGAACAGTGATACAAAGCTTTTTATAGAATTAAGCCTAAATTTATGAGTAATTTTTAAGAATATTTCCCCTGACTGTTTCAAAAGATCGTGCCAAAAACCCATGTTATTTTTCCCTGACATCTTACGCTATACCCCAGTAATCTTACGGTATATCTGTGAACTCACCGGAATTTATAGTTTATTGTAAAAGATAGTACTTACAAGCAGCTAAAAAAGCAAGAGAAAATCTTCACTTTCTTGATGGGAAAAGTGAAGATTTTTGGAATGCTTCAATTGTAAGAACCAGTTATTCAAACTTTTGGGGCAAGCCGTCTTGAAATACGAGCAGTTCTCCGGGTAGGATTTGCGTCCAAACCTCGTTGTCAGTCAGGGGAGTGGTGGCGATGACAGCAACGCGATCGCTCGGAGTGGTCAACTCACTAAAATCAACAGTCACGTCTTCGTCAATTAAATGAGCAGCCGCAAAGGGCGCTTGACGTACAATGTAGCTGAGTTTTGTTGAGCAGTGAGCAAAAAAATGTTCACCATCGGAAAGCAAGTAGTTAAAAATACCCTTTTCTGCTAACACTTGAGTGACATCCCTCAGTACTGGGTAAAGTTCCTTCAAAGCAGGCTTACTGTGAGGGAAGCATTTTCTGATCTGATCCAGTATAAGACAAAAAGCTTTTTCACTATCTGTCTTACCCACAGGTTGATAAAACTTCAGATCCTGAGGTTCAAAATCTGGCAAATCTCCGTTGTGCGCAAAGACCCAGTACCTTCCCCACAACTCACGACGGAAGGGATGGCAGTTTTCTAAAACCACTTCACCTTGAGTCGCTTTGCGGATATGGGCAATCACATGAGTAGAGTGGATGGGATAGTGTCGCACCAACTCAGCTACGGGAGAAAAGACGGAGGGCTTATCATCTAACAAAATTCGGCATCCTTTCCCTTCAAAGAAAGCAATACCCCAACCATCGCGATGGTCGTCAGTTTTTCCTCCTCGCGCCGAAAAGCCCTCAAAAGAAAAGCAAATATCGGTTGGGACGTTACAATTCATTCCCAGCAGTTGGCACATGGATGTTGAAACTCTGAACTTTAGACTAATGGCTGTGGGATCAACATAATCCAAAACCATTCAATTGATCTGGCACGAATGCTTCATTCTACAAAAATTTACTATCCAGTTTCCTAGGTAGGAGTTTAGGGAAAACAATGGAGGTATAGGGAATATTCTTCACCTAACTCCCCACCCTACAGCCCACAAGCCCAGTCGCCTTAAGCCGGGAAATCCCCCCCCACTGCTGGTTTACCCACACCTAGTCTTAACAAATTCGTTCATTTTGCAAGTATTAAGTAGCACAGACGCTTGATTTTTGTATTGGTATATGAAATTGTATTAAATCAATAAAGGGCAATTTTCCTACCAATATACCGTATTTTGAATTGTGAGGAGTCCGAAATCATGCATCTGTTTAACGCTTTGAAATCTTTGTTGAAACCGTCGCAAAAGTCTTCAACCCGCACCCTGCTCATTGCTGCTGGTTTGAGCATCAGTGCCGTCGTACCGGTCTATGCTGGAATTACCTTGCAAAACCCGGCTTCTAGCAGGAAACCTGAGCTCATCAGTCAGAACCAAAAACCAGTTGAATTAACTCTGGTTTCCTACGCTGTAACTAAAGAGGCTTACTCAAGAATCATTCCTCTGTTTGTAAAAAAGTGGAAGCAAGAGCGTAAGCAGGACGTCAGTATTCGCGAAAGTTACGGCGGTTCTGGTTCCCAAGCACGAGCAGTCATTGATGGCTTAGAAGCAGATGTAGTAGCGCTAGCCCTAGGACTGGATATAAACCAAATCCAGAAGGCAGGTTTAATCGGTCCAGGCTGGGAAAAAGAGGCTCCTAACAATGCGATCGTCACTAAGTCAGTGATTGCCCTCGTGACTCGTCCAGGTAATCCTAAACAAATTAAAAGCTGGGATGACTTGGTTAAACCAGGAGTCACTGTCATCACTGCCAATCCCAAGACTTCTGGAGGTGCCCGTTGGAACTTCTTGGGACTGTGGGGTGCAGTCAGTCAATCTGGAGGGAATGAGGCAAAAGCCCTCGATTATGTCTCTAAGGTTTACAAAAATGTCCCTGTGCTACCAAAGGATGCGCGGGAAGCGAGTGATACTTTCTACAAGCGAAATCAAGGAGACGTATTGTTGAACTATGAAAATGAGGAGATCCTAGCTAAACAGAAAGGTGAATCTAACAATCCCACAGTGATTCCGCAAGTCAACATTTCGATTGACGCCCCGGTTGCTGTCGTGGATAAAGTGGTGGATAAACGCGGTACTCGGCAAGTAGCGGAAGCTTTTGTCAAGTTCCTATACACACCAGAGGCACAGCGGGAATTCGCCAAAGTCGGGTTTCGCCCTGTTGATTCTACAGTAGCTAGCGAAACACAAAAGCAGTTTCCCAAAATTAGCAAACTCTACACAGTTGCAAACTTTGGTGGCTGGGACACAGTTCAGAAGAAGTTCTTTGCAGATGGAACTGTTTTTGACCAGATTCAGGGAGGAAGACGTTAAATCAGTTATCAGTTATCAGTTACCAGTTACCAGTTATCAGTTTTTTGGTCACTGGTCACTGGTAACTGTTCACTGTTCACTGTTCACTGTTCACTGTTAAAAAAGGGTGTAGGGTGGGAGGCTTCTTTCATCCCCACACCCTACTTTTTTTGGGGCGCAAGCCACTACGCCCCTACATCGCCTGAAACTTAATTAATCAATCGGTGCGTTGGGAACTTGTGCATCAATCTGCGCTTGGGACAAATTCGGCAGTGCTGGGTTCAACTCACCTGCGAGGAAAACACCAGCAGGAGGAGCATTCAATTCAATTTCGCCAGTTGATGGATTGGTTCTAGCCACTAACTGAGTTCCATCTACTATCTTGACAAATAGAGGCTGTCCTTGTTGGTCTTGATTTTCTCCAGATGGAACGCTGATACCAGCTACGTTCACACCACTTGGCAGGTAAATACCATCACAGTCCCATTCATCATCTGTCTTTTTACCATTTCCTAGGTAAAAGAGGGTGTTGACAGAACTGTATTTGCTGGGTTTGTGAGCGTAGACAGCTAGTGTTCTGCCAGTTTCATTGCGACAGACGCCCCAGTCTTCTGTGGTTTCCATGACATATTTCTGGAACTGCAAATCAGAAATTTTCTGCTGAAGTTCCTCTGCGGTGTTGTATCCAACTGCTGACGGGTTACTCCTTGCTTGTGAGAGTTGGCTGAGTTGTTGAGTGATCTGAGCATACTCAGGGCTCTTTTCTGCAATAGGATCTGCAAAGGAAGGTTGAGCAATGACTAAGTTGACCAGCAGGAAAAGAAACACCAAAATTGCCTTGAAGATTCTCACGATTTTTCTCCTTTTCTGTTTTATGAGATTGAATCTTTTCCATTCAGGATTATGTTAGCTCGGTGGAAAAGTTTTTTAATAAGCCAAGAAGTATACTTTACTATATCCAACCACTTTCCATTAAATCAAATATTCTTATTTATCAAAATGATAAGAGTAGGTTTTGTGTATGAATATGAAAACTCTAACTGCATATACTAATCCTATCTAAGTTTAGACAACTTAATGAACCACGTGCGCTCAATCTGATGCCGCAGCCTAGATGCAAACAGCAAAAAAGCAAGAAAGAAAGAAAGGAGTAACAGTATGATAAATTTTGTTCTGAATAAATTAGGATTGCTGTTGAGCTAAGTCAAGCCATCACCAATTAATAATTTTTATTTATTTTAAAGTTAGTAATTCTTCCTTAAAGAGGATGAATGAGTAAGTTTTGGAATTTTGTTTCATGCTCTACAACGGACAATCTATAAAGCAAGGACTCTTGTCCTTACTACAAATAAGTTTTCTGATAGGCTAAGCGAGCATGATATCAGTTGTTTCCAGCATCTTCATGGAGAAATGGTATGAGCCAATTGAACTCAGGTTATATTTAAGAAACCAAACATTTGAGTGACGTCCTTGCCAATGGCATCTGCGTATCTGCTGGTATCCCACGGAAGTCGTGATCCGCGTCCGGAAATTGCTATGCAACATCTGGCGGGGCTGTTATGTCATAACAGACAAAGCGATTTACTTTATATTGCAACTGGGGACGTAGCTTCCCTGCCAAAATGCGAAACCTTGGTAGGTACAGCATACTTGGAGTTGAGCCCTGATCCCTTGCATGAGCAAATCATAAAATTTGGCAAGAATGCTTTGGATTCTGGATGCAATAGTCTCAAAATCCTACCGCTATTTCTGCTGCCAGGAGTTCATGTGATGGAAGATATTCCAGCCCAAGTCGCACTGGCAAAGCAAATTCTCGGTCAAGATATCAAGATATCTCTACAACCATACTTGGGAAGTCACCCTGATTTAGGACGCTTGCTGGCGAAGCAAGTGGTTGCTACAAAAGCAGAAGCAAAAATTCTTTTAGCTCATGGTAGTCGTCGCCCTGGAGCTAACGATCCAGTCGAAGCAATTGCGGCAGAGATAGGAGCAGTGGCTGCTTACTTGGCTGTACCTCCCAGCTTTGAAGCGCAGGTGCAATTGATGAGTGCTGGGTACAAGAATTTACTGATAATACCATACTTCCTATTTGCAGGTGGAATGACTGATGCTGTTGCTCAAAGGCAAGAAGAGTTAAAATTACAATTTCCTGAGGTGAGTTTTCAACTGGCTGAGCCTTTGGGAGCAAGTGCAGAATTAGTCGAATTGATTTGGGATTTGTTGGAAAAATGAACCGCGAAGACAACGGCGGGCAAGATGCCCACCCCACAGAAGATACAAGGTGTTTGGGTAAAGTCTACCTAGTGGGCGCGGGACCGGGAGATCCGGGGTTGATGACTCTCAAGGGTAAGGGATTGTTAGAGTGTGCGGATGTGGTCATCTATGATGCTTTGGTTAGTCCGGCAATTGTAGCGATGATTAATCCTGAAGCAGAGAAAATTGATGCTGGTAAGCGGCGGGGGCGTCATTCGATGATCCAGGACGAAACGACAGACTTGCTGATTGCTAAGGCGCAGGATAATGCCATTGTTGTGCGGCTCAAGGGGGGGGATCCGTTTATATTTGGTCGCGGTGGTGAGGAGATGGAAGAATTGGTGGAAGCTGGAATCCCTGTAGAAGTTGTGCCTGGTATTACTTCGGGAATTGCTGCTCCAGCTTATGCTGGTATACCTTTGACGCATCGGTTGTATAGTTCATCTGTCACTTTTGTGACTGGACATGAGGCAGCAGGTAAGTATCGTCCCGCAGTAAATTGGAATGCGATCGCCCACGGTTCAGAAACGATTGTGATATACATGGGGATTCACAATCTGCCTTACATCGTCGAACAGTTAACCAAAGCTGGGTTGGGTTTAGAAACGCCTATTGCTCTGGTGCGTTGGGGTACACGACCAGATCAGGAAGAATTGATTGGTAAGCTAGGAACAATTGTAGAGCAAGTCGAGACAACTGGGTTTGGAGCGCCAGCAATTGTTGTCATTGGCGCAGTGGTTAAGATGCACGCTCTATTTCGCAATTTGTAATTGGTTCTAGCCTCGTAGGGAGGTTTCCCGCTGCGACGGCTGCCATTTAGTAATTACGAATTTTGGCGTAGAAGCTTGAGCAAATGAGTTATCAGTTAACAGTTAACAGTTATCATTTCATCCAAAAAGCAGATTTTAGAGATACATCTCCTACGAAGTTCGTTGAGATATCTCATCTACTGGTGGATTTATTGACTGTTGACTATTAACTGATCATGGTCAATTGTCAACAGTCTGAGGTTAGCTGTTGGAATGTAAATTGGTATAAAGTGTGGAGATTGTGGGTAAGCTCTGTTGGCAGACTATCAATCTGATTTGTAAGTATCAAGGCTTGCGATCGCCGCCATGCTTGCAATGCTAACCGAGCAATTTCTTCAACTTTTTCTGCTGCTTCTAATTCTTCGGTTATTGACTTGCAAAGCTGAGTAAAAGCTTGTAGCTGTAGCATTTCCCCCAAACCACCCAACTCAGTTGCCATCATAGCAACTTCGTTCTGCAAAACAGACTGTTCGCCATCTAAAATCAAAGATTCTAGGCGTTGCAGACAGTCTTCTACTTCTGTTTTAAAAAGTAAGGAAATAATGTCTTTTAACCCATTTTCTGGTGAGAAAATCGTTATGGTATCTTCGGAAACAAAATAGTACAAACGTTCTTGTAACTCTTCAAAAACTGGATAACAAAAGGTTGCTAACCACTGCTCATCAATAGCATAACCTTCTGAATGTAGTTTCACTATCTGACGCAGCCAATCTACTCCAGCTAGAAGTAAACTTTGCAAGTCAGTGTCAAGTTCTAAAAAGTTTTTCTGAGTTGTCAAAACTTTAAAGGAATCTTCTAATCGGTGAGCTAAAGCGCTTAAAGTCCGAAATCCCACCATGCCTGCGCCGCCTTTTATAGAATGAGCAGCTCTCAGTCCGTCATTGATTTTTGGTAGAGCAATTTGACGATTAAATTTGACTTCCAATAAGACAGTTTCTAGAGTATTGAGAGAGTCAGTTGCTTCCTCTAGAAACTGCAACTGGGTTTCTAGTTTCTTGTCTCGTAACATAGTGTTTATTCGTCAATAGTCATGATAGTGCCACTGCGTCAGGGATCGAGTACTGTAGGAGGTGAGACCAGTCCTGTAGGAAGTGAGACCAGTGCTGCAGGAGGGCTTCGCCGTGAGGCTTCGACGGTGAGCTCAGCCGAACCGCGCTCAGCGGCTCGAGTGAGCGGCTCGAGTGAGCCTTCGCCGAACTCCTCGCCGAACTCCGAACGGTTTCCCGAACTCACAGCAACTGGCTCTCCCGTTGGGGTTTGCCGCGCCCTGGGAACTGGCGTAAGCGCAATCCGTGCCCCAGGCACAAGGCGGAAGGACATACCCATACGCCTAGCGTCTGGGCTACTGAGAAGGGCTTCCCGCTTTGTTAGCAAGTGGCGTTCATTCGTCATTAGTCATCTGCAATTGCCAAAGAAAAAATGACTAATTTTTGTAGCTATTAAGCAATTCTCAAGGGTGATGTTAGTGAGCTAGTAAAATGAGATAATTTATAATAGCAAATATTAGGTGATGTGAAGAATTGAAAAAGGCAAAATAGCTTTGAAATATCAGACTAGTTACAATTCTTTATTTTAGCAAACACACCCTCCCAAATAGGGAAATAAGCTTAGTCGTACTTGTAAACTACAAGATTTAATGGTATCTGTGGATAACCTATTTGTACCTTTTCTTGCTGGCACAACTAAGCCTAAAAGCACAGTTTCCTTACGAATTTTTGATGACTCTGATATATTTTGCAGCAAACCTAAAAAGCAAAACTGCTCATTATGAGCATTCCTCCAAAAGAAATTATCAAGTTTTGTTTTGATGATTAAGAGTATTTCCATAGCCGATTTAGCATGAGTCACTTTTGCAATTTTGTAATTAATGCTTCTGAAACAGAATAATTCTTTGTTCAAGGAAATGCACTTAGCAGTTGAAACTGCATTTACGGGCAAACAGACTAAACGTACCGGGAGCAGGTTATCCTACGGGTAGCACATATTCTATTCGCTTTGGCTTAGTGCAAAATTTGAGCCTAAACTTCTAGTGATGCGCCACTAGCTTTGTTTGAGGGGAATGTAGTGAGCGCTTAAGCGCTCTATTAAAGCACGAAGCGTGCTTACTACGAACCGTGTCAAAGTTAATGTGGTGGACTACTAGCCTTGTTAGGAGAGAAGTTGAGGGTTGAGGTGTCAGAACTGACTGAATTTAACCGCAGACTGTTATATTAATTCATTACTTCCAATTAAAAAAAATTTTATAATGGCAACAAGTGCGCTAAAGCGAGTCATACTCAAAGCTTTGTATATAAAACAAACTAAAACAGGTAAAGTTTAGTACTAGTTTGGCTTGACTCATAGATTACTCAATGTGTTGAAAGACGACTTTTAGTAAATCCACTTGTGTGAAAGGCTTGGTTAAATAACCTGTAGCTCTAACAATCTTTGCTTTTGCTCTGTCTATCAATCCTACTCTGCCTGTAACCATAATTATAGGTGTATGGTGAAAGTACGAATGCTTACGCAACAAGGAACACAGTTCATAACCGTCTAAGTTTGGCATTTCAATATCTAGTAAAATGAGATCCGGTTTGACGCGGATAATTTGCATTAAAGCCTTTAAGGAGTCATTAATTCCGATCACAGAAAACATTTTGTCATCTAAAAAGTTTGTGATGGAATTGATGATGACAGGGCTGTCATCAATGCAAATGATTTTGTAAACTTTTGTCTCAGATGATTTTCGGGAAAATGGCTGCTGTTTATCATCATTACTGTTGGCTTCTGCTGTTTTCTGACTGTTTTTGTTGACAAATTGTTGCTCAGTTTTTGTTTGAAACTGCCGTACTTTTGATGACAAAGAGTGAAGGCGCTCTTGTATACCTCGTGATTTAGTATTTCCCTCATTTGGTGACCGATTTTGACACTTTTCGACTACTAAGCGCAAATCTAAATGACAGAATTTTGGCATATCATCTAGAAAACTCTCCGAGGTAAATTCATAACTTCCCTCTTTTATCTTCAGAAATTCCTCAAGAATTTCTATCGCCAATTCCTCTATCAGCATCCCGGCTTGCTCAGGAGTGATATACTTTTGATTAACTAACCAGCAAATAGCCAAATAATCTGGATTCGGTATTGCTTGATTGACAAGTCCCGTTTCAAATACCGTCTGCAACTGTTTATCAATTCCGCTATGGAGAGTAGGAATTTGTTCACTCAAACGCTGTAAATGTTTGTAAAGCAAATCAAACATTTTATCTGCAGAGCAGATATAAATCAGTTTACCCTCCTCTAGATAAATTGACCAAGAAGCTGACGGGCTAAAAACTTGCCAACAACCAGTAAGAGGCTTACTGGTCATTTTTCCTAATAGAGATAATGGCTGTAATGTCTGAAAAAATCTGTATCTACCAATAGGAAGTGTCGTCATATTCATGGTTTTGGACTTAAATCAACATTTTCAACTGAAAGAATCATAAAGAACTGAACAGAAGTACTCATGGCTAAATAGTAGAAAAATTATGCTATGAGTAAATAGCAACCCGGCTCTAGATTGTTGCCATACTCTTTGTACTTTCTGTTATTAAGAAGTAGTATTAGCACGACTCGCACTTATTATTTGCAGAAAGCTAATACACAGCCATAACAGACGTGAGATTGCAATTACTCAATCACAGAAAACGAAGAGCGATCCCCAACAGAAGAGCAATGCTGGGAGATGCCTAATTCCTGGTGAATGCGGTAACTGTGCACCTTCAGGGTTTTACTTAGGTTCTATTGCTTCTTGTTGTAGTAATAGAGGAATTACACATGGCTTATGCAGAGAGTTTCAGATCTTATCTAACTGTTGTTTTGAGAACCGTATCTAGCAGTAAAGTTTGTGACATTATTAGGTATGAGGTGTTGACTAAGTCAACAACTGTTTCTCAAACAAACTTTGAAAAAGTATCTTTAAATACAAAATATTTCTTGGTTTACTGATATATCTGTAAACCAGGAGAGGCATATTTTGACTCTGCCTGCCATTTCTAGAAAACGCTTGTCCGCTAAGTTTTCTCTCTCGCCCAAGCAGAATATTTGTTTGAACCACAAGCATGGTAAATTCCTACAAGTGGTGATAGTAACAACTCATACAGCAATGCTGTATCATTAGACGCGAAAGCGACTGTCTCATGAGAAGGTAATTTCTTCATATGTATCGGTAACAAAATATAACGTTATTTCGTAATGAATCGTTACCCTGGAGAGTTCTAAGTACCGCCTTCATGAATTTCCAGCGAAAGTCAAGAAGTTGAGTACATACCTAAAAAATAGAAAGTTCAGTTAGGGGTAGATGATAAGTAACTTCCTTACTAACATTTAGATTACTATAATTTTCACAAAAAAGGTGAAAAGATGTATGAAAACTACTATAAGTAAGTGAAGAAAGGGTGAGAAAGGGCTTTGGTTCCAACATGGTTTGTAAGAAAGATTTAAAAGTCTCGTTGTTTAAGCGCTTCTACTTAATCTAATCAACTGAATTCATGAAAGTTTTATGTATTAAGATGCAAACAATTAAAGAACAAGAAGTAAATACTGAACAATTAAGTTTTTAATGCTACATAGCAACAAGAAGAAATAAATACCCGTACCACATAGACATCTACAGGTGAAGGAGTGTAGGGTTGAGTGCAATTGCCTTTGCATCCTTCGTAAGATAGAAAGTTTTGCGCATAAGCAAGACGTTAGATGTATTTATGAGCAACAAACGCAAAGTGAACCATAAGGAAAAATTTATACTGCCGCAAAATCTGCCCTGCTAAAGGTGACTTGCCAATATTATGTAGATTTGATGAAGTTTATATAATTTTAGGAACATTTTAGATTTATAAATAGTCTTTCCAACTGATAAATAGTCTTTTTTACAGAAAAAATTATAATACTATTGCGTTTTCTGTTTCTTGGCGGTTAGTCGAAAAGCTAAACGACTTTAGCCAAAAATTGATATAAGAAATTAACTGACAAGTGGAAGCGTGCCGAAAGGACATATCTTGCACCTCACAACCCTTAGACTAGAAGCTAGGGCAATACAGACAAAGCCTACCCGGATAGATACACGACGGGCAGGATGCCTATCCCACAAGAGTCTAAAACTGTGTTCTCTTCAATTGAGAACCGCTATATAAACAAGAAGAGACAAGAATTGAAGTCCATTTTTATACACCTTAGCTACTAACTCGGAGTTAAAAATCCGGACTGGCAATGATACGGATGTGTAAGTTAAAATAGTAACTAAAACAATCAGACGGTTGGAAGATGACGCCAAACGCCAGCGTAGCAAGTTTACTAGAGCAAGGACACAACCAACTGGATAAGGGAGATTACGCAGCGGCTTTAGAAACTTTTCACCAAGCTGCTACAGTGGAACCGCAAAACTACCAGGTGTTGTATGGTTTGAATTTAGCTTGCTACCGTCTGGAACGATATCAGGACTCGGTGGAATTCCTGAACCAAGCTTTGGAAATTAAGCCAAACTACATTTTGGCACTGGCGCGGCGGGGTTTGGCTTACCAACAACTGAAGCAAACACAGCAAGCACAGGCAGATTTTGAGCAAGCTATTGTATTTGTACCCGAAGATGCAGAGGATTGGAGAGGTAGAGGCATTGCGTTAGATGGGTTACAGCGTTATGAAGAAGCAGTAGCCTCTTACGACAAAGCCATAGAAATCAAACCTGACAACGACTGGGCTTGGTACAACCGGGGTATTGCGCTGCGTAACTTAGGGCGATATGATGATGCGATCGCCTCCTATGACAAAGCCATAGAAATCAAACCTGACAACGACTCAGCTTGGAACTACCGGGGTATTGCGCTGAGTAACTTAGGGCGATATGAAGATGCAGTCGCCTCCTATGACAAAGCCATAGAAATCAAACCTGACAACGACTCAGCTTGGAACTACCGGGGTATTGCGCTGAGTAACTTAGGGCGATATGAAGAAGCGATCGCCTCATTCGACAAAGCCATAGAATTCAAACCTGACAATGACTCAGCTTGGAACAACCGGGGAGGTGCGCTGTATAACTTAGGGCGATATGAAGATGCAGTCGCCTCCTATGGCAAAGCCATAGAAATCAAACCTGACAACGACTCAGCTTGGTACAACCGGGGTAATGCGGTGGGTAACTTAGGGCGATATGAAGATGCAGTCGCCTCCTATGGCAAAGCCATAGAAATCAAACCTGACAACGACTCAGCTTGGTACAACCGGGGTAATGCGGTGGGTAACTTAGGGCGATATGAAGATGCAGTCGCCTCATTCGACAAAGCCATAGAAATCAAACCTGACAACGACTCAGCTTGGTACTACCGGGGAGTTGCGCTGGAAAAGTTAGGGCGATATGAAGATGCAGTCGCCTCCTATGACAAAGCCATAGAAATCAAACCTGACAACGACTCAGCTTGGAACTACCGGGGAGTTGCGCTGGGTAACTTAGGGCGACATGAAGATGCAGTCGCCTCATTCGACAAAGCCATAGAATTCAAACCTGACAATGACTCAGCTTGGAACTACCGGGGTATTGCGCTGAGTAACTTAGGGCGATATGAAGATGCAGTCGCCTCCTATGACAAAGCCATAGAAATCAAACCTGACAACGACTCAGCTTGGAACTACCGGGGAGTTGCGCTGGGTAACTTAGGGCGACATGAAGATGCAGTCGCCTCATTCGACAAAGCCATAGAAATCAAACCTGACAACGACTCAGCTTGGTACTACCGGGGAGTTGCGCTGGAAAAGTTAGGGCGATATGAAGATGCAGTAGCCTCCTATGACAAAGCCATAGAAATCAAACCTGACAACGACTCAGCTTGGTACTACCGGGGAGTTGCGCTGGAAAAGTTAGGGCGATATGAAGATGCAGTCGCCTCCTATGACAAAGCCATAGAAATCAAACCTGACAACGACTCAGCTTGGAACTACCGGGGAGTTGCGCTGGGTAACTTAGGGCGACATGAAGATGCAGTCGCCTCCTATGACAAAGCCATAGAAATCAAACCTGACAACGACTCAGCTTGGAACTACCGGGGTATTGCGCTGAGTAACTTAGGGCGATATGAAGATGCAGTCGCCTCCTATGACAAAGCCATAGAAATCAAACCTGACAACGACTCAGCTTGGAACTACCGGGGAGTTGCGCTGGGTAACTTAGGGCGACATGAAGATGCAGTCGCCTCATTCGACAAAGCCATAGAAATCAAACCTGACAACGACTCAGCTTGGTACTACCGGGGAGTTGCGCTGGAAAAGTTAGGGCGATATGAAGATGCAGTAGCCTCCTATGACAAAGCGATAGAAATCAAACCTGACAACGACTCAGCTTGGAACTACCGGGGAGTTGCGCTGGGTAACTTAGGGCGATATGAAGATGCAGTCGCCTCATTCGACAAAGCCATAGAAATCAAACCTGACAACGACTCAGCTTGGAACTACCGGGGAGTTGTGCTGGGTAACTTAGGGCGATATACAGAAGCAGTAGCCTCTTATGACAAAGCGATAGAAATAAAACCTGACTACTACTTAGCTTGGTACAACCGGGGAGTGGCGCTGGGTAACTTAGGGCGATATTCTGAAGCAGTAGCCTCTTATGACAAAGCGATAGAAATAAAACCTGACTACCACGTACCTTGGAACAACCGGGGTAATGCGCTGTATAACTTAGGGCGATATTCTGAAGCAGTAGCCTCATTCGACAAAGCCATAGAATTCAAACTTGACTACTACCATGAAACTTGGAACAGCCGGGGAGCTGCGCTGTATAACTTAGGGCGATATTCTGAAGCAGTAGCCTCATTCGACAAAGCCATAAAATTCAAACCTGACAGCGACTGGGCTTGGTACAACCGGGGTAATGCCCTGGGTAACTTAGGGCGATATTCTGAAGCAGTAGCCTCTTGTGATGAAGCCCTTCGCCTCACAGATTATCAAGATTGGCAAGCTTGGGAAAATCGGGGTATTGCAGTCCTTTACTCCCAAGGCTACAAAGCGGCGGTGAAAACCTGGGATGATGGTATCAAGGCGCTGAAACCCCAGACACCTGACTATGAACAAGGTTGCGGCGAGTTGCATCGTCGCAAAGGGGAAACATTGTATAGGTACGGTAAGCAGCAACCTAACCCTTTCCCCGACTGGTTTGAAGCGAAAGCAAGCTATGAACAAGCTTTGAATTTCCTGAGTTTCGAGAAATTCCGCCAGCGTCACTTGCAAGTATTGGAAGAATTCCTGAAAGTGTGTTCTGCTTTGGGTGACAAGCAGACTTTCGCGAGATGGTTGGAAGAGGGGACGCAGCGGTTAGAACAGTTGGTGCGAGAGTGCGAATTTAAAGGAGAGAAAATTTCCTTAGCGCGGAAATTTGCGGCTTTTGATCAATTGCGGGTAGATATCCGCCTCCAGTCAAACCAATTTAACAAGGAAATAGCAGCTTTGGAATTGGCGGAGAAACGCAAAAATACTTGTCTTGCTTGGTTGCGGGAAGGTTGGGATTATCAGCCGCCGCAGTTTCATTACAAGGATATGCAAAAACTGCTTAATCCCAAAACGGCGGCAATTTACTGGCACATCAGCCCTGTTGCTATTAACCCAAGTTGCGGGTTATCTGAGTTCGAGCGCTTCGCAGTCTGAGATTAATGCGATCGCCAATGCCAATTTAGCGGTTGCGCAGAGCGCAACCGTCACTCAGAGTTAGTTCCAATGAAGA
>JAESFT010000197.1_pt1 | contig 63589 bp, 44 predicted proteins | sample 9269451 | NCBI WGS metagenome assembly JAESFT01 (sample SAMN14502557, study PRJNA617106) | algae metagenome | isolation source: Scytonema hyalinum WJT4-NPBG1 and co-occurring heterotrophs from well... | place: USA: Mojave Desert, Joshua Tree National Park, California | collected 2006-05-25
ATCGTACCATCAGGGCGCTGTTGTCCGGGTGGGGTAGCTGGTGGTCGTGGTTGCATCATCGTACCATCAGGGCGCTGTTGTCCGGGTGGGGTAGCTGGTGGTCGTGGTTGCATCATCGTACCATCAGAGCGCTGTTGTCCGGGTGGGGTAGCTGGTGGTCGTGGTTGCATCATCGTACCATCAGAGCGCTGTTGTCCGGGTGGGGTAGCTGGTGGTCGTGGTTGCATCATCGTACCATCGGGGCGCTGTTGTCCGGGTGGGGTAGCTGGTGGTCGTGGTTGCATCATCGTACCATCGGGGCGCTGTTGTCCGGGTGGGGTAGCTGGTGGTCGTGGTTGCGTCATCATGGCATCGTGATCGCCTTGCTCCACCTGGCTCATTGGTCTGGCTATTGTTTCGTTATTGGAACCTAGTGAGTACTGTCTTTGTGGTTGGAGATTTGTATCGGGGGGGTCGCCTTGTTCCACTTGGCTCATTGGTCTGGCTATCGTTTCGTCATTGGAACCTAATGAGTACTGTCTTTGCGGTTGGACAATCATCTGTTCGCCCTGTACACTAGCACTTCCTTGCGGTTTGGTAGCAGCTTGTAATGCCTGATTTAGTTCTTCTACCGTTGCAAAACGGTCATTCGGTTTTTTTTCCAAGCATTTCATCACCACCGCCTCAATTTGTGAAGACAGATGCTCACAACCTAGTTGCGATCGCAGCCGTTTAGGTGGCTCATAGGAATGAGCAAATAACCAGGAGGCTTCGCTGATATTACGAGACTTAATGCTTAAACCAAACGGATCTGCAGCACTAAGCATTTCATAAAGGATAATCCCCAAACTGTAAATATCTGCCCTGGCATCCAAGTTTTTATCATTTTGGATCTGTTCGGGTGCGGCGTAGCGAAATGTGCCCAAAAATGTACTAGTTATGTTTGTTATATTTGTCTGTTCAGAAGAATCATCACGGATTTTGGCAACACCAAAATCCAAAATCTTCACCCACTCTCCCAATTCTGTTGGAATGAGAAAGATATTGTCTGGTTTCAGGTCGCGATGGATGACCTTGATCAGCTCGGTACTTTTTCCTCCATCCTTCTGTAGAGTCACTCCTTGATGGGCAAGCTGTAAACCCTTACAAACCTGAGCCATGATACTTACTGTTCGCTCAACAGATAGCTGCTTTTCGCGCAGCATGAGATGTCGCAGCGTTTGCCCGCGCAGATACTCCATGACATAGAATGGAAAACCTTCAGGGGTAACTCCACAGTCACTAATCTTGACAATGTTGTCACTTTGCAATGCAGCACATACTGACACTTCACGCTCAAAGCGCTTTCTCATCTCTTGTGATGCGACCAGTGTATCTTTGAGCAGTTTCAATGCCACTTGGTTGCCTACACGCATATCCGTTGCCAGAAACACATCTCCCATGCCTCCCCCTCCTAACCGTTGATCTAAACGGTATCGCTGGTTATCACCTATAAAGCGACCAATCCAAGAATTTGCAGAATGAGGGGAGTTCATTTAGGCAGACCAATTTTATTACTTTAAAGTTTTAGATTTCACACAAACAATACTACTATAGGTTTCCTATTTGATTTTTGAAATACATGTAGGTGCGCAATGCTGACTATATCTGGGTTTTCCTGAGCATTGCCCACCCGAAAGATACTTAAATTTTTTCAAAAATCAAACCGGATTCCTATATGACAATTATTACAATTTTATTTTATTATTAACTATAACACAAATTAGTAATTTATTTTATATATCAATTTAGTTTATACACATTTTTTTACGTATTTGCTAACCAAAGCAATACTTGCGCTATATTCTGTTAATTTTATTAGCCGTGAATGATTAATAAGTGAAGACTGCTATGAGGAATGAGGATGAGTAATGCACTCTCTATAGCCACCGTAACAGGAGTAATCAAATACTTGTTAGAGAATGGTCTAGTCAGTGATGCGATCGCATCAAGTGTAGGCGACGTGATTGTAACTGCTCTACCACCAGATCGAATTTCCGTTGGAACTGACGAACGTGCTCAACTTAACCTATTTCTGTATCAGGTTACGCAAAATCGTAATGTTGATTGGGTATCTCAGGAATTTCGCCACCGACATTCAAAAATAAGCGCCACAGCCTATACAAATCCACCGCTGGCTCTGGATCTTCACTACTTACTAACAGCTTACGGACCAAAAGATTTTCAGGCGGAGATTTTACTAGGGTATGCAATGCAAATGTTACATAAATCACCTGTTATTGCATCCGATCTGATTGAAAATGCTTTGAAAAATGCATCCCAAACCAGTACATCCAGTATCTTTTCACAAGCTCTTGCTAGCGTGTCTGTATCTGTTTTAGCAGAGCAAATAGGGCAGATAAAAATTAGCCCAGAATTTTTTAAAATGGAAGAAACTTCTAAAATATGGTCTGCTTTACAAACGCACTATCGACCTTCGGCTACTTATCTAGCATCAATGGTATTGATTGAGAACCGCACTCATCAAGCTGAAGGTTTTGACGCGATCCCCTTGTCTCAACCCCATATTGAGCAAGTTATAGTTCCAGCACAATCAGAACAACCGATTGTTGTGGGCAGTACATTGCTGATTCAGGGTAAGCGGTTACAGGGTGAAGTCACCAAAATTCGATTTGGTAGCAGGGAAAAAATGCTCCCACCAAGAGATGTCAAAGAAACGCAAATTATCCTACTAGTACCGCCAGACTTATACGCAGGTGTGCAGGGTGTTCAAGTCATACACCAGACAATAGGAAATCCAGGGCAAACGCATAATAATATAATGGAATCCAACGTTGTGCCTTTTGTGCTGCATCCAACCATTACAGCGTCAGTGGCTCAAGTGCAAGCAGGCGAGGGTGATTTACGTTCGGCAGAAATCAGCGTTAAATTCAATCCCAAAGTTGGCAACATACAACGGGTAGTTTTGCTACTTAATCAGATGTTAAATAACGAGCCTTTCGCTTACTCTTGGACCGTTGCACCGCGCACTGAAGATACCGACACAATCACCATTCCTGTCAAAAACGTTCAACCAGGAACGTATCTGGTGCGGGTGCAGGTAGATGGAGCGCAAAGTCCGCTGTATAAGAATCAAACTGGGGAATACGATTCACCGCAGGTGACAATTTTATAGCGTTTGTAATTTGCGATCGCTAAAAAAATTTTTAACGCGTTTCCACACCAGCAGGTAGATACTTATTTTGGAGAAGCCATTAAGTACCCATAGCTGAATCTATACACTTTTTAATTACTAAATTATACTTCTAGGCAACGCTTAAACCGTTATTTGCTCTATATTTATTTACTATCAGCTGAAATTACCACCCATGATGCCATATCCAGAAGTTCTATTGCCATTTTCGCGGCTCTAAACTTTTCTTCTGATCGCGACCCTACAATATTGAAAAATAAATATAACATGGAAAAAAGTCTCATAAATGCTAGCCTTTCTACGGAAAACTTAACATTTCGGCGGGGCAGTTCTCCTGTTGCGTTTGAGGTGACTGTCAACAATAACAGCGATCAATTTGCCAATTTTCAACTGGAAGTTTCAGCAGCAGGAGAGAACCGGAGTTCCAGATATAGCTGGTATAAGCTTTCACCAGAAGTGGCAGCCGCTCAGCCCCACGGCAGTAGTACCCAATTCCAAGTCTCAATTTTTGATACACCTATCCCCGGATTTGTAGGTACGTTAAACCTAACGGTAACAATTTTTTCACCTCAGTTACGACAGCAGCGCAGACTTTTGCTGCGTCTAAAAATTGAACCAGACGGTGGGCAAACACTTTTGAGTGTAGAATTGCCTGTGCGAGACTTCCAAGTTTATCCCCGCAATACTATTGATATACCTGTACGGTTGCGAAACTTGAGCCAACAACCTGTTAATACGGTGCTGCGTTTTGCAGGTGTTGATCCCGTGTGGCTGGTTGGCGGTGCAGAACGAAGGTTATTGGTAGATCCTGGGGGTCAAGCAGAAGTAAGATTCCAATGCCAACCCCCATCTGTAGTTCAAGCGCCCAGTCAAAATTACCCTTTTAGCATAGAAGCTATAGGGAATAACACTCTGCTAGCTAAAGGTGAAGGTAATCTTGAAGTCTTACCGATAGGTTTTGTAGAGTTCAACACCACACCAAAACACCAAATAATACCTACCAAAGGCAGATGGCTGCGCTTACCTGACTGGAAGTCTAAATCAGCTACCTTTGAATTGGGGTTTAAAAATGCCAGCAACCTGAAGCAGCAACTGAATGTGCTTGTACAGGGTAGAGACTGGCGAAAATGTACTTTCCAGGTAAATCCCCAAAATGCGAATCTCAATATCGGCGGGATAACTAAAGTTTTGTTAGATGTTAAAACAAAACGTCCTTGGGTTGGAATTGGAAAAACTTTGCTGCTAGAAGCCAAATCTGAATTATTCGACCAACGTTTAGGTAGTACAGATCCGGCTACGCAGACATTAGAGTTAGAGGTTCTGCCCATCATACCTTTATGGTTACAGTTAGCAGTACTAGCATTACTAGCAGCATTACTAGCATTCTTGTCCCAACTTCCATCTGTTTTCCATACCAGATCTGTGCAATCGGTTCGTTTGAGTGATGATGTTTTGTCGGTTGTTAGCGGTTCAAACGATTGCACGCTGCGACGTTGGACAATCAATGCAAACCTGTTAACAGCCAGCTTAAACCCTGAAGGAACGTATAATACTAAGCCGCCTGTTGCTTGTGGTAAACGTCAACAACCAAAAGGTTTATTGGCTATACCTAATGCAAGTGTACAAACCTTGCGATTCATGCCAGTGGGCAATAAACGAGTTGCTGCTGGTTTACTAAATGGTGTGATTCAGATCTGGGATGTACCCGGTGGTAAAAACATACAAGAACTTAAAGACAGTAAAGATTTAACGGGTGATAAGGTATTTGATTTAGTATATACCCTAAACTCAAATTACCTATTTAGTGGTCATGGCAGTGGTAAGGTACGAGTATGGTCTGCACCATCAGCCAACAGTAATTTCAACTCAGATCCAGAAAAAGTTATCGACCTACAAAAGGAACTACAAAAACGTTTTGAAGTTATGGCTTTAACTCTGAGTCCCGATGAAAAAACTCTGGTTATTGCTGGAAAATTCAAGAGTTTCTTATTGTGGAAGTGGAATCAATCTCAATCTAGTAACCAACCTCAGGGGTTTATATTAGCACAACAAACACTAGAAAAACTAGGCGTAAGCGCTGGACAAAACGATTATGTTTACGGATTAGCCTTTGCTCCTTCACAAGAAATACTAGCAACTTCTGATTCTGATGGATGGATTACGATTTGGAATTTAAAGCAATGCCAGAGCATTAATAGTTCTCCAGTCACTGAGCTAAATTGTCAGCCACTAGATCGCTGGGAAGCAGGAAAGGGCGCAGTACGCAGTCTAGCATTTAATAAGGATGGTAGTCTGTTAGTAAGTGGTGGAGATGATCGCAGAGTCATGGCTTGGTTCTTAACTCCTAAATATAAGCTTGACAAAGCAAAAGCAGCAAAAGGTAAAACAATTTACCAAAGCTCCAAGGAAATTAAGAGTATTGACGTGAAAACAACTAAAGAAGGAACCACGATTGTTAGCGGTGGTAATGATTCTCAGGTAAACCTGAACCGCTTGTAGTAAAGGAGATATATGCAACAATTTATACAAAATCCCTTAAAAGTAATTATCGATCCGTCTGGCGTTCAATTTAAAATGCCAGGAGATCCCGTTGCAATCCATGTCACCATTGTGAACCAGGGAGGGCAAAGCGCTGTTATTGACTTATTTCTTGATGAGGGATTGCAAAGTTTAACCCGGAGTAACATTTCTCCTAGACAAAGTGTGGCACTAGATCCCCAACAAAGCCAAGAAGTCACATTTGAGTTTGAAATCCCCATTGATACCCTACCAGGAACTTATGACTATACTCTAGTCGTAGACTCTCCGAATCATTATCCACAATATACTCCGATAAATTTTCCGCGCCAAATCAAAGTTCTGCTCAAAGAACAGACCGTAATTCGGGCTAACGACCCTACTTTTTCACTCCAGCCTGCGACTAACCCAAATAAACCCCTGGTTTTTAAGCTTGGCGAACCTTTGTCAGTGGAGGTGACTGTTGACAATCGCTCTAAGCGTGTAGACCGTTTCCGCTTGAGTTGCCCAGACTTAGATGATGACTGGTTTACAATTATTTATCCCAGAACGGGATCGCCTGGTCAAGGGTTATTGTCTGATGTGACAGCACTAGAACTACTTGATGGCGAGCGCGGTCAAATCAAGTTAGAATTTCATCCACCCAAAGACACATTTGCGGGAAATTATACTCCAACAGTCCGCTTGCATTCGGAAAACTCTCCAAATTTAGTGCTGCTGGAGTTGGTGTACATCCTAGTTCCGACGATTTATCGCCTAGATGTAGAACTTAATACTATCTTGGGACAAGTCAGCCGTAGCCCAGGCAAGTACGAGGTGAAACTGACTAACCAGGGCAACACAGTACGCGAACTGATGCTCAGTGCCAAAACCAGAGATGAAGAAGAACTGTGTATGTACAAATACGAAGCTCAAGAAGTACGATTGCTACCTAATAAAAGAGCTGGGGTTAATCTCACAGTCGAGCCTGCTCCTTGGTGGCGGCGATCGCTTTTTGGCGCAGGACAACTTCTCAACTTTCAAGTAGACATCAAAGACAAGCAAGATTTACCCCTTCCTGACACGTTGCCTCAGGGAACTTTGTTATGGAAAGCGCGCCCTTGGTGGCAATTTTTGTTAATGTTAGTAATTTTGGGGTTACTGGGGCTAGGGGTAGGATTCCTTGTTTGGCGGCTTTTAAACCCCGATCCTTTAAGGTTAGAAAATTTTCAGGTGAACGATCCGCGCATCGTTGAAGGCGATAATGAGGTGCGTTTGAGTTGGGATATTTACAACTATAAGCAGTTGCAAAAGCTGATTGTTATACAAACACAACCACCTACCAAAGATCCAATACTTACTTATAACAACATTAACCAACTGATTGGCAAAAATAATCAGAATAAATCTCCTAAATGTTCAATAGAACGGCAGAAAGAATTACTAAGTTGCCGAAATGTTAGAACTGGAATTAGAAAAAAAGATAAATACACTTTTGGACTAAAAGCAGATTATCGTAAAAATGTCCCACTGCTTCCCCAAACGACCCAAGTAGCGACCCAAAATACCCAAGTAGAAATAGTTGAAAAACCAATAGCAGAAGTGCTTGCTTTTAACACAGATAAATCTGAATATAAAAACGGTGACAAGATACTTTTTAGTTGGAAACTTAAGCTGCCAAGCGAACTAACAAGACTTGAAATTACAGGCAAGGCAGAGGATGGAACATCAGCCATAACACCAGTGCTTTATACCTTTAAAAAAGATGGTGTTCTTCCGGAAAATCTCAAAAAACTCTGTAAAGCCGATAATCAAAATCAACAACAGACTTGTACAAATGTTCCTGTAGTTATATCCAAACCAGGGAACTTCACTTTTGAACTAAAAGCTTTCTCCCAAGGTAGCGATCGAACTAAATCTCAACAAACTCAGAATAAGATTAAAGTATTACCGAAGCCTTTAAGAATTGTTTATTTTAAACTTAACAATAGTGAAGAACCCTCTAGGGTTTTTAAAGAGGGCGAACCGATGATTTTAGAATGGAAAGTCGAGGGAGAGCCAGGTACGGTTGTTGAGCTTTATCCTTTTGGTACATTATTTCAGCCACAAGACACGAAGAAACTTATAGCCAATCAAGGTTTACAATCCCCTCTTGAACTTAAAGTGACCGATCGGTTTGGTTCGCAACCTGTGAAAAAGGGGTTTTCCTTCCAAGTTACCAAACCTGAGCCGACTCCGACGCCAAACAATACTCTAGTTCCTATACCAAACCCAAACAATAGTCTAGTACCGCCGCGTTAACCTTTATAAAAATATCGACAAAAGTCTAATTAACTTCAGAAGGCTGATACAGATAATCTAGATACATCTGGATTATTTACCAGTACAAAAGCTTCATGCTGATTTTCGTTCTTCAAAATATAGCAGAAATTTTAGCAGGAGGAACATCACTCACCAGTACTGAGCAAATTGAGTTTAGTCATCCTAGTAATCGTAGTGAAGAGGGTGGAGGTCCGACTCTCAATCTGTACATTTATGACATTCGTGAGAGTAAGCAATTGCAACATTCGGGAAGGCAAGTGGAACGCAAGCTGACACGGGGTTTGCAACCTGCGACTGTAAGTTGGACACCTCATTGGTTTGATGTCTCGCTGCTATTAACAGCCTGGGATAGAACAGCTTTAGGTGAGCATCACCTTCTAAGCGAAGCATTGACCCTGCTACTGCGCCATCGCTCACTACGGGAGGAGTTTTTGATTCCTGAATTGCGCGGTTATGGCAATTTGACGATGACAGTTGCCGTAGAGCCAACAATAGAAGTAGGGTCTTTATGGAGCGCTCTGACTATACCCTTGCGTCCAGCTTTGTATCTGACAATGACAGTACCCATTGAGGCACAAAGTACTTCAGTACCGTTGGTTTGGGACAGAATTATTCAACTGCAAAATCAATTTGGAAATGGAAGTGTTGAAGCTATCACCAAGCAGATAGCGATCGCCGGAGTCGTCAAAAGTGCGGTAACAAATCTGCCACTTGTCGCAGAAGTTAAAGTCATGGGAACGGAAAAATTAAGCACCAGCAACAAAGAAGGGTTGTTCTTTTTTGACGACCTTCGTCTGGGTAACTATGTTTTGACACTAAATTGTCCTGGCTATTTACTCCAAAACGTCAATGTATTGGTGGATAGCCCAAGTTGCACCTTCAAAGAAATCTTACTAACTCCTGCTTAATTAATTTTTTACATACTTGGAGATATTTGCATGGCTAGACTTGATTACTTTGCCCCTGGTGTATATATCGAAGAGATAGACCGGGGTAGCCGACCGATAGAAGGTGTCAGTACAGCAGTTGCTGGGTTTGTAGGCTTTACAGAAGATATTCGTGACGGGGCTGAACTATTTAAGCCCATGCTAGTAACCAATTGGTCGCAATATCTAAACTACTTTGCCCGTCCCAACTCTAATGGTTTCACTGATTTTAACGCCTATTTGCCATTTGCTGTCTATGGCTACTTTATGAATGGTGGCGGTCGGTGCTGGATTACAAGTATTGGTACTCAGTTACCAACGCCTAGACCCGCAACTCCAGCACCTACCACCCTACGAATTACCGGTCGAGGTAATCGTCCAACCCTGAACTTTATACTGCGCCCAGAGCAAGCAGCAGGTGGAGGGATTGATATCTTGATTACTGATAGCGCACCTCGTCCCTTACCTGAGGGTACTGAAGGAGAAGCCCCACCAAATACAGGTGAATACTTTAAAATCCAACTTCGTCGGGGAGATGAAATTCTTGAAGAATACGATCACTTGACGATGAACCGCGAGCCTGGTGCCCAAGTAGCAACTTATGCGATCGCGGCATTGAGAAATTCCATGTATGTCACACTAGAAGACATTTCTCAAACTGGACAACCTTTAGCACGCCGTCCGGGGAACGGTCAGTACGAACTAACACCGCCAATTGTTGCCGCTCCACCTGATAGATTTTCCAGTGATATAGAAGGGGTACGCGATGACCGCACAGGGGTGCGTGGGATTTTTGAAATTGATGAAATCACGATGTTGGCGTGTCCTGATTTAATGCGGGCTTATGAAGCTCAAGTCATGAACTTGGAGCAAGTCCACGGCATTATAGAACTCATGATCAGTATGTGCGAGGGTTCTGCCAGTGGTGATATTCCCAACCCACCTAACCGCATGGTAGTGATTGACCCGCCTCCAGAATTTGCCAAACCTCAACAAGTGATGGACTGGTTGCAGAATCAATTTAACCGTCGTTCGATGTTTGGTGCCCTTTATTACCCCTGGATCAAAGTTCCTAACCCTCGTGAAAACGGTAAACCAATTCTTGTGCCTCCTTGCGGTCATGTCATGGGTGTTTGGGCACGCACCGACGAAACACGAGGAGTTTACAAAGCCCCGGCAAATGAAGTGCCAAGAGGCGTGATTGGTTTAGGCTATGATACTAACTTCCGCGAACAAGAACTCTTGAACCCTGTGGGAATTAACTGCATTCGCAACTTCCCCAATCGAGGCATCCGCATCTGGGGAGCAAGAACTCTAGTTGAACCAGATAAAACTGAGTGGCGTTATATCAGCGTCCGCAGGCTGATTAGCTACATCGAAAAATCGATTGAATTAGGCACTCAATGGGCAGTTTTTGAACCCAATGATGAAGACCTATGGGCGCGTGTGCGGCGCACGGTCAGTAATTTCCTCGAACGTCTCTGGCGGGAGGGTGCATTATTTGGGGCGACACCAGAACAAGCATTCTATGTCAAGTGCGATGCGGAATTGAACCCCCCCGAAACGATGATTCTCGGTCGCCTTTATGTTGAAGTCGGTGTTTGTCCGGTAAGACCTGCAGAGTTTGTTGTCTTCCGGATCAGCCAATGGAATGGCGTTGACGGTGAGTAATCTTTTTGTCCAATTTTTCCACTTTATTGATTTATTAGGAGTTTGATCGTGGCTGAATTTTTAACTGCTTCTAGGTTTTATTTTGAAGCACAAGGTCTTGAGCAAAAAATCATTAAAGAAATTAGTGGTTTAGGCGTTGAATCAACTCCAGCCCAGGAAATTCATGGTTCATCAAAAGGTGGTATTGCCACTCGTCAAGCCACTCCTACGGTTGCCAAGTTCACTAACATTACCCTCAAGCTAGTTGCCACTAGTAATATTGATCTCTACAGGTGGTTCGAGGATTGCAACAAAAATATGGGTGGTAGGAGTGATTGGAGCAGCAAGCGTAAACTTGGTTCCGTATCCGCTTACGATCAGTCCGGTAATATGCAAGCTCGTTGGGAGATTGAAAACTGCTACCCCTGTAAATATACAGGTCCTACCTTCACTGCTTCTTCAGGTGATATGGCGACAGAGACTATAGAGTTGGTTCACGAAGGCATTAAACGAGTTCAATGAGGCGTTCGGGACACAACGGGCGTTGTGTCCCGAAGAACAACCTGTATTTAAAATCTCGTTAATGATCCTACAAAGTGATAGACATAAACAGTGGCTCAATTTGAAATTCTCACACCTCATCGCTTCTACTTAGAACTGAAGTTAGATAACTCCAGCGAACCTGTAGATGCAATTTTCCTGGAATGTCAGGGATTTAAACGGACACAGGACGTGATTGAAATCTGCGAAGTCACTTCTAACAAGTGGGGTGCAGCCAACAAAGGTTTGGCAGTTAGAACCAAGATTCCTGGCAATGTCAAAAGCGGTAATGTGACGTTGCGTAGAGGTATGACTATCTCTATGACGTTTTGGAATTGGTTCCAAGCCGTTCAAGACGGCAAGTGGGCTTCTCAACGTAAAAATGCTTCTTTAATTATCTATAACCAAGCGGCGCAAGAGCAAGCAAGATTTGACCTCGCTGGTGCTTGGCCCACCAGTTACAAAATTGCTGATGTCAACGCCCGTAGCACTGAAATAGAAATTGAGGAAGTAGAAGTTGCTTTCGAGGAATTTAAACGTGTCAAGTAATTAGGAGAATTATGTTTTCCACAGAGTTTGAAATTACACTGCCTAAGGGATATCTAGACTCTGATGGCAACCTCCATCGCAAGGGTGTGATGCGATTATCAACGGCAATTGATGAAATAGCACCCCTGCGCGATCCGCGTGTCAAATCAAATCCAGCGTATGCCACGATTATTATTTTGTCACGCGTCATTATCCGCTTGGGAGCTTTATCGGAAATAACTCCGGCGATCGTGGAAAACTTTTTTTCCCAGGATTTAAATTATCTCCAAGACTTTTACCGTCAAATCAATGGCTTGGAGAGCGATACAGTAACAGAAGATACGACAACCTCGTCTGAGCCAATCGTTAGTCATTAAAAAAACTAGAAAATAGCTGTCTATGCGCCGCAAGGATAGTCTGTGTACTGAATTTACCTTCACTCTTCCCAGAGGTTTAATTGATGCCCAAAACCGAGTGCATCGTCATGGAGTCATGCGTTTAGCCACCGCACTAGATGAAATTTTGGTGCAAAAAGATCCTAAAGTTCAGGAAAACTCTGCTTACGGGGTTTTAGTGATGCTTTCAAGGGTGATCAATCGCTTAGGCAGTTTGAATCAAGTTAGTGCTGATTTACTTGAGAGACTGGTGTTATCTGATATTTCTTATCTTAGGGAATTGTACAATCGGATTAATCAGCAAGGAAATGCATTAATCCCTACTGAATGTCCTCACTGCAATAGCCAATTTTCAGTGAAACTAGAACTGGCGGGGGAGTCATAAGCTACCCCTCAGATAGATTATATGAGGAGGTAGCTTTTATTGCTTATCATTTTCATTGGTCACAAGATGATATCTTGAATTTAGAACACACTACCCGCCAAAGATGGGTTACAGAAATTAATAAAATTAACGAAAAATTAATATGAAAGTTAAAGTTAGTCATTCACCAACTTTAAGTGAATTCCCAGAACTTGACCTTTCCTTAGCAAATAAAAAAGGGCGAGAATGGACAGTGGGTCGTTCTCCTGATGCTGATTTAGTTCTAGATAGCCCTGATGTAAGCCGGCTACACGGAAAGTTCTTTTTTCAGGGAGGGAATTACTACTTCTGTGACTTTGGTAGTAGAAATGGCTCGATACTTAATGGGAAACTTGCAGTAACAAATCAACCATACATATTGAGAGATGGAGACATTATCCGCATTGGAGATTTCACTCTGATGATGGAAGAAATAATTTCCTTGCCTCAACAAGCAGAGACAGTAGTTAGAATTATAAATCCTTCGCTGTTTTCTCCTCGGCGCTCAACTGAAAATGCAGACAATGCCAGTGTTGACAATCAAACACCAGAGGTAGTCAGTCTTCCAGAAAAAGTTAGTAACGAATCTGGTGATTTGAAAACCCCTGTTGCTGAACAATTTTTTCAAACGACTGGCGAAGTAGAAAACCCGGAAATTGTCAATGCTTCTGCTGATTTGAAAACCCCTGTTGCTGAACAATCTTTTCAAACCACTGGCGAAGTAGAAAACCCGGAAATTGTCAATGCTTCTGCTGATTTGAAAACCCCTGTTGCTGAACAATCTTTTCAAACCACTGGCGAAGTAGAAAACCCGGAAATTGTCAATGCTTCTGCTGATTTGAAAACCCCTGTTGCTGAACAATCGTTTCAAACCACTGGCGAAGTAGAAAACCCGGAAATTGTCAATGCTTCTGCTGATTTGAAAACCCCTGTTGCTGAACAATCGTTTCAAACCACTGGCGAAGTAGAAATTCCGGAAATTGCCAATGCTGCTTCTGTTAAAGTAGAAGAAGTTTCATCGAAAGTGACTGTTATACAGTCTGAGGATACAGCGAACCAGGTTGAGGAAATATCGAGGCTTGAAAGTACAATCCAGCCTTCTCCTGCTGCAAGCCAAGCCCCGTCCGTTCTTAGCAATGAAGCTACAGATATTGCTAATCAAGCAGATGAAGAAGTCAGAGCAGATGTTGGTTCGCAAGCAGCGGAAATTATTACTCCCCCTATTCCAGAAATAGGAGAACACTCAGACTTCACCTATGTTCAACCTCGCAATATTATTGACCAATTTCCTGATGAAATAACCATACCACAAAGCACCAGTAAGCCAGCAGAGGCAGTCAGCATCTCGGAAGCTGCTAGTGATGAAAATGTAGATATTGCTACTCAATTAACTGAAGACAAGGCATCACAACCTGTCAATGCTGTTACTCCAGAAGTAGAAGAGTTATTAAATTATACAATTGTTCAGCGTCGCGATATTACTGGGCTTTCTGAGGAAAAAACTACAACAAAAAGCACCAGTGACTCAGTGGATGCCGTCAGTGAAGCGCCAGAAGTTGTCAGTTCTGTTGCCGCACCAGAAAGCAAAACTGAAGCGCCGGAAGTTGTTAGCTCTGTTACCACACCTGAAAGCGAAACTGAAGCGCCGGAAGTTGTTAGTTCTATTACCACACCTGAAAGCAAAACTGAAGCGCCGGAAGTTGTTAGTTCTATTACCACACCTGAAAGCAAAACTGAAGCGCCGGAAGTTGTTAGTTCTGTTGCCGCACCAGAAAGCCAAGACGTTGCTTTAAATAAAGTGGAATTGGAGACAATAAATGTCTCAACTCAATCAGAAGAACTAGAAGAAGATGAAACTGCATCTGAAGTAACTACTATTTCTGAATCTCAATCAGTTAGTGAAACTCCTGAGTTAAGCAGTCAAACTATTGAAGAGGTTTCCGAAACAGAGTCACAACAGTTGGATGAGATTTCCGAAACGAGTGTAAGTGAATATCCCGATCTTAGTCAAAAACGTATAGTACTCATAGCTCACGAAAGTAAGAAATCAGAGCTTGCCGATTTTGTCGCAGAACATCAGAAGTTTTTCTCGCTGTGCCACACAATTACATGGTCATCTGTGAGTGAACTCTTACATCAAGAAGTGGGTATAACTATCAGCGAACAAATAAGCGCAGGAACATCTGGGGGATATCAAACAATAGCTTCATTAGTCAACTCAGGAGATATTTCAGCAGTTATTTTTCTGAAAGATTTTTTACAACCTCAGCCAGGTCAAGCAAATGAAGATGCAATGTTGAGGCTATGCAATATTAACCAGGTTGTTGTTGCAACTAATGTTGCCACAGCCGAGGCGATCGTGCATTACATTAAACATACATCAGGCAGTAGCAAAAAGTAAATTAGATTACATGATGACTACCTGAAAATTAATGAGATTATCCTGACCAAGTTGCAACGAAGCGCCATTGAATAGGCGGTATTGGACACCTGGAGTCAGAGGATTACCGTTTAAATAAATACCATTTGTACTCATGTCAACAATCATGTAGGCATTTTGCTGCCAGTCCCAATAGACTCGTGCATGGCGACGAGAAATTATCCCTTCGTTGGGAATGCCAGTCAGGTCAATTTCTGGTGGAAGGGTCATACTCTGACTACAGCGACCAATATATCCCGCTTCCCCAGGTAGGCGGTATTCTCTTCCTGAAGCATGAATCAGTTTCAGGAGTGGCAGTCTCGGCGGCGGAGGCGGGGTATAAGAGGGCGTTGCTGGTACATAAGGACGTGACTGTTCGACCGTAAAATTAGCAGGGTTTTGGTAGTTCGGTTGTTCTACTACTAGTGGCGAAGGCTGAGGGGGAGGCGGTGGTGGAGTGGGTTGGACTGGCGCAGACGAAACTACATTACCCACAGGTGTGCCACACATAGGGCAGACCCTAGCATTGTTGGGTAAGACGCGGTTAAAATAATCACAACTTTGATTAGGGCAGCGATTTGCAGACATAATTTTCAGGCATATCAGGCATATATTGTAAAGGTACAAGCCCTACTTTACTAAGTAGACACTGACCCTGACGAGTAGTCAGTATATGGGCAAACGAATAACCAACTGAGGAACGGTTGTTGTCTTTAGGGTACACCACAAACAAAGGATAGCCCAAGAGATAGCGACCTGTTTTAAAAGTGTTAACGTCAAAGTATGTTGTTGATTTATTACATAAGTTATCTGCGGGGGTAACTGGACGACGATCGCGCTTCAAAAACAAAGGCTGACTGGGTTGCTGACCATCAACTTTTATGGCTAGAGGATAGGCGTTACACTGTAGCTGAGTTTCACTGAGGATACCAAAACTGATGATACCAGGATTTCTATTTTCCTCAACCTCACTGCTAATCTGTTGTAAGGTATGTTTTGTTTCTTTATTGTTTACACCGACTGTTTTTTTAAAGTCAGCTATGTTCTGCTCTTCGTTGTTCAGGACTATTTTTTGAAATAATGCGATCGCTTCGGGTTCGATGGGAGCATAGGGTATTATAGAAAGATCAGGACCACCAAGAACCTGCCAATTGGTAATTTTGCCTGTATAAATCTTACGTAAGTTTTCCAAAGAAATTTGCCCCGCTAAAGCAGTGGGAAGATTTCCTTCTTTGTTGGTAGCTCCTACAAAAACAAGTAAACCATCATAAGCGACAGCCTTTTGATTTAAGTCGTCTGTGACATTATCTTCTAAACTAGTCATTGCAAAAGAATAATTATTGTCTGTTAGTACTTTTTCTAGAGGTTTACTGGAATTTGGTGCCTCTGTGGCAACAGCTTGATAATTAAATGTTGCTTTTACGTTTGGGATTGGATTCCTTAATAAATCATTTAAAGGGTTTTGGTTCTCTGGCCTCTGTGCCAAAACCACATTCCATGTGCCATTTTTTTCTCCTGTGTAGATAAAATTTCCCCTAGTCACGCCTGTAACGTCGGAGAAATTTATGGATAGTTTGTTCCAATGTGTGTAGTCTTCTTGCGGTTTGTTCAGTATCCAAAACAATAACCAAATCCCCCCTCCAAGCACCAAGAAAGCAAGGACTACTAGTAAAAATAAAGGTATTTGGAAACGCTTTTTTTGTTTAGGGGTAAGCGACGGTTTTAAACTATTTGACTCGTCTTCTTTCAGAAGTTGCGGCAGCGCCTTGCGAGCCGCTTGTGCGCTCTCAAAAGGAGTTTCTAAGCCGATTAAGCGATAAATAAACTGCTTTAAATTATCGTCGGTATTAGGCCATTGTTGAGCATCCCTGGGATCGAGAGGCTGAGTGTCAGAATAATTTGTTGTCCGTCCCACCCATAAATAAAAAGCCACTAATCCTAATGATTTTAAATCATCTTCTGGTTTCGCTGGTGCAGGTTGAGGAATAGATGGTGGAATAAATAAATTTTCCCACAGAGCCAAATCACAAAGATATATATAAAAGTTGCGATTCAATCCTGGCTTAATTAAAATACTATCTAAATTTATGTTACCGTGAGCTAATCCTTTTTTGACTTGATTTGACGGCAACTGCAGCTTTTGAGTATGGAGAAACTCTAGGGTTTGGAGGGCTTGATTCAGTACTTCGCGTACTGCAGATGCAGCCATCGCCCCATTTTCTATCAGGTATTTACCTAAAGTTTGGGATGGTTCAACATCATTAGTTATTAAATAGCAGCGTTCTGCTTTTTCATCAGCAATTGCATCCTGATAGTTGACAAGACGAAAGTTTTGGTTTCTACCATCAGCTAAATTCACCCCCGCCACCCGTTTGAAAGTCTCTTTGCGTTGAGAAGTCTCGTTATCATTAAAAGAACGATTGGGTAGCAGGTATTCTTTAATTACGACAGGTTGCTTATCTTGGAGTTGCATACCTGAGTACAAGCGCCCTAAACCGCGCACGCCCAAAAAACTCGTTACTTGATAAATACCCCGTCCTTTAATCTCAGCAAGATGAGCTAAAGTAGCAGGAAAACCGCATTCCAAACAAAATTTAGCACCTTTGACTTCCTGCGCTGTCTGTTTGGGGCGATCGCAAATTAAGGGATTGTTGTACGAGCAAGTGTATTCTTTATAAAAAGAGTCAATTGAAGACATATAGAAAGTGTTTGGTGAATTCAGCTGATTGCTTTGGTGATTAAGCCTTAACTAGCCCTAACTTAAGGGCAGCTACAATAGCTTGAGTACGGCTACTAACCTTCAATTTTTCAAAAATACTTGTGAGATGAGCTTTGACAGTTGCGACTGTCACGTATAAACCCTTAGCAATTTCCTCATTAGAAGCACCTTGAGCTAACCAATGTAAAACTTCTTGCTCTCTTTCCGTTAAGTGAAGCTGATGAGAAGCTCTCACAGAAGAGGTTGAATCAGCCTGAAAACGCCGGAAAAAGCCACTTGCAACCTCTGAAGGCAAATAAATTTCCGATTTAATTACAGTGTTAATAGCTTCACATAACTGAGTCACCAAACGATTTTTGAATACGTAACCTGCTGCTCCAGCCTGCATCGCTCGGAAAATCCAGTCATCTTCTTGATGAGCTGACAGTACTAAAACTTTGCCAGTGTAAGAATTTTCTTTGAGCCGTACCAAAGTTGTAATTCCGTCACTCTCTGTTAATTCCAAATCCAGCAAAATTAAATCTGGATTATTTTTAGCCGTAAATTTTAAAACTTGATCTACAGAATTAGCTTCACCTACAACCTCTAAAGGTACTGAAGAATTGATACTATAAAAGTTAAGGAAGGTACGCAGCCCTTGGCGGAAGCGTTCTTCGTCATCTACAAGCAAAACTGAAAGTGCTTGACTGTTAGCCATAAGAATGCACCCCTAAATATTTGTTGGTCGAGGCAAAATTAAAGAAAATTGCGCTCCACCTCCAGATACACTTTGCGCCCATAGATTTCCGTGATGATCTAGAACAATTTTCTTAGCAATAGTTAAACCTAGTCCTGTACCTCCTGAGCGACGAGAATAAAAAGGGGTAAATATTTTTTTGAGTTCCTCCTGAGATAATCCTGGTCCTTGGTCTGATATTTTAATGAGAACTTCACCTTGAAAAATTTGCCAACTACAGGTAATAGTTCCTAAATCTGGACTGAAGTGAACAGCATTACTAAGTATATTGTCAAACACTTGCTTCATTTGCAAGCGGTCGATCGCCAAAGTGGTAGATGTGTCAGGAATAAGTATTTTTACTTGCTTCTGGTCAAGACAAGGTTGTAGACATTTTATACTTTCGGCTACTACACTTCTTAAGTCTTGAAGGGTTATCCTTAATTTAGCGCCTTGACCACAATCAAGAAGCTGGGTCAGGTTAGTATCTAAATCTTGTATGCTGTCGCGAACGATTATTGCTTGCTCTTGCCAAGGGTTATCTTGTAATCTTAAGTATAAATTATGTGCCTGCAATCCAATCAGAGCTAAAGAGTTTCGCAATTGATGACCGACTCGATGAAGTATTTCTTCTAAGAGTTTAATTTCAGATTTTTGTCTGCTATTTTCTAAAAATATATCTGTATATTTGCTTAGTAGCATGGCAGATAACTTTACAGACTCTTGCAAATTAGAGTCAAGAGGTTGATGAGCAATTATCTGAATATATTCAGGTTTTTGATTTTTATACCCTATAGGGCAAATGTAAGATATTGATTGAAAATCCTTAAGTTTTACTTCACTCAATGTAAAAGCAGGAGGATAATCTGTGAGCCATTCTTCAGACCTTAAATAAGCTAAAGTTTTCGGAGAAAAATGTTCTTGCAGAGCGTAATTTCTCACCTCCTCATGAGCATTACGCAATGAATTATGATAGACAATACGAGCGAAGAAAATAGGATACTGACTGGTTAACTGCTGAGATTGCAGTTGACAAAAACTTTGAATATCTAATGAACTAGAATCATGAGTACCATTTTCTAGTCCGGCGAGAGAAAAGCCTGTTACCATTGCTTCACTCACTTTTTTGCAAATGTATAACTATATAGTGCTACTTAGTACAAAATTATGCAAAACCGAAAAGAATTTTTAACAATTTCTAAATGAGTTTGTCATACTAAATGTTCTTTTTTATACAAAAGTTAGAGATTTTACTGAAAGGGTAGGTTGGACTTGCCTTTCATTTTCTTAATAGCTGTAAACGATATTAACTTATGCACTTTAAAGATAAAGGATTTATATATTGAAAAAAGTAAAATAATATGTATTTTGCTTTACCTTGTTAGTGACAGCGCAGAGCAAAATCGAGTGATTTTCAGTTTTAATGACGACTTTACAAATCACAGTGTGTGAAAAGAACCTGATTGATGTTCTTCACAATCTGGTTAGTGTTACCCCCTACGAAAAAATATGCGCTTCTTATATAAGCTTTGTCGGAACCAAAAGCTACACAGTTTTTTTGGTAAAGGTACTTAGTTGAAAAATTCTTGGCTAGCTTTCGATCTGGGCGATTCCCTAGCTCCTTCAAAGCCGCTTCGCTAACGGGATAGCTTCGCTTCACGCATCCTTTGGTAATACATCACCATAAATGACAGACATAATCCCCGGTAGATATTTATCCATCATCGTTACATTGGCGTAAACCACCCGTTTAATCAGTGCTGAGGTGAGTCTGTTGCCTTCGACATCAATAGTGGTTTTGTAGCTAATCTCGCCGTCGGTAAAATCTAGCTCAAAGCTGCCAATCGTCATGCCAGGATGAATCAGCAAGCACTATGATCGAACAATCAACTCATTGGTAACAGTAATGCCCCCAACATCAACGCCTCAACAACAAACTATTGAACTGGGAGAGCAGGGAAATATCGTTCTTCCCGAATCGATTCGTCATCACCTCAATCTGCAACCAGGGGAGAAACTCATTCTCACACTGGAACCAGATGGTAGTCTACGTTTGACTAGTTTGCGGACTCAAATCCAAAACGTGCAAGGAATCTACAAGAACATCGCACCAGGAACCAGCCTGGCTGAGGAATTAATTCAAGAACGTCACAGAGCATCTCAATCATGAGCCTACAAGCCACAAGCGTTCTTGACGCTTCCGCACTCCTTACTTATCTTCAAGGAGAACCCAGAGCCGCGATTGTGGCAACAGCCCTAACCCAAGGTTCAATCATGAGCAGCATCAACTGGGCAGAAACTCTCACGAAATTGGGAGAACGAGGACAAGATCCTGATGTGGTTGCGACTCAACTGACGAATCAAGGCTTGCTCAACAATGCTCTAGAAATTTATCCAACTGACGAATCGTTAGCTCGCTCCATCGCTAAACTGCGAGTTCCCACTCAACCTTGGGAACTGTCACTTGGAGATCGTGCCTGCCTTGCTCTTGCCCTCAGATTGAATTTGCCCGCTTTGACGAGCGATCATATTTGGACAAATCTAAATATCGGCGTATCTGTAACCCTCATTCGATAGTGCATCGCTGCTCTTGTAGGCTGAGTTAGCGCCAGCGTTATCCATCAATCTCCAGTACGATCACGTACATATATGGTTATTTGACAATTTATGATTTTGCTTGATGTTCTTAGCTAAGACTCTATTCTTGCGATCGCATCCTTTGGCAATACATCACCATAAATGACAGACATAATCCCCGGCAGATATTCGTCCATCATCGTTACATTGGCGTAAACCACCCGTTTAATGAGTGCCGAGGAGAGTCTGTCACCTTCGACATCAATACTCGTTTTGTAGCTAATTTCCCCATCGGCAAAGTCTAGTTCAAAATTACCGATAACTATGCCATAATTAGCTCTAGTCAAGTACTCTGCTATAGCCAGCCGTTTATCTTCTGGTGCGTTAACTGGGCAAACTGAGTAAAATACGAATTGCTGCTGTTCAACTCTTGTCCTAGCGTAACAAGTCCATTTGCCATTTTCTCCCTGAAAAGCTATTTGTAAGGCTGGCTGTCCTTGAATTTGGATAAACGGCCAATCGTCTGCTTTAAAGAAATTAACTATTTCCTCAAAAATCTGTCCACCTGTAGGGGAAGGTGGGATACTTGCCTCTATTTCCTGAGTAATTTCATCCATATTAATATCAGCTAATTCTGTCAAGAAATGACTTATTCCTGACAGCATCTCCGAGGTGGCTTTCTGGGTTCTAGCAGACAGATCAGCCTTAGTCCAATCTTTAAAAAAGTTAACTATTGCATCACTAATTCCTTCACTGGAAGTGGTTGCTTGGGCAATATCTGCTGGGCTAATATAAGACCAAAGAGTGCGGTAGCCGATTTCGCCTGACTCCTGTTGTTGCTTAACAGATAACCCCAACCAACTTTCGGTGGATAGCAGTGGATTGTCGGGTTGGTCTTGGCTTAAACTCAGGATATAGCTTGCAGCCTCGTCAATATTGGCGCCATGTTTTGCTAGGTACGGTAGCAAATCAGGTTTGAGGCTAGTTTCAATTGTAATGTCAGGTTTGGGGAGGAATTTTCCCGTACACAGATTGCGGACATCTGGCTTGAGATTGAATAAGGCGCCTGTGTCAATGCGTTTGTAAAGTTGTGGGTTGACACAGAAGGTGAGATGACATTCGATCAATTGGTTGTCTTGTTTAGTTATGGTTAGGTTGACGGCGCAGAGTATAAGGGGGGAGTAAGTGCAATCGTGTAGTGTTAACTCTTGTTCTAACCGGGAACGTTCAATAGTATTACTCATTTTGCTTAAGAGTTTGTGGTTAGAAGTAATTGGCCAATTTGTGAAGATTTTACAAGAGTAATGTCTCGGAAACTTTGAGGTGTTGGGTTTTCTCAACCTAATCTGTACGAGCGGCAAACTCACTCGTAAATAGGCATTCTGACTGTTCTACTAATCGCCTAATGGTCTTTCTCAGCAACTGACTAGCTCTTAAATATAATTTCTATGTTTTTGAAAGCCGAAGACTTTCATAAGTATTAGAGAAATCGTCAAAAGAAAAATTGGAAAAAAGCTGAGGCATAAAGGTTCTAAATCTTTTTTCTTCTGAATTTTCAGTATTTGTCTTTAATGCCTTAATAACGTTTTGCCAATAAAGAAATCCTCTAGCAGCTACGAGTAATTCAATATAACCAGAAATATCTAAATCTAGTCTAAAGGGTTCTGAGTTAAAGTTATACAGGTAAAGCGAATTATCAAAATCTTCTTCTAAGTAGATACCAACGCAAGCTTCATCTACAAAAAAATCAAATGGACGAAAATTTCGGATAGAGTCGTCTAATTCAATATCCTCAAAGTATACAACGTCCTTCCAATCTTGAATTACTTCAGCCAAAGATAAGATTTTAACCCTTCCTAAAACATCTGGATCAGAAGAACTTAGCATTTCCCAATCTAATTCAAATCCATTAGATTCTTCATAAAAAGAAAGGAACTGCTGTGGAACTGGCATCTCCCGCGCTCTATTCCTAATCTTTTTCGGAGCATAAAAGGTTAGCCTACACGTATTAACTTGAATATTATTTAAATCGTCTAGTTCTTTTTTTAATGTCTGAAATTTTTTTCTAGTTTCCATAATGAGATGACAGGAACAATTACTAACTATATTAAATTATTCTCCCAGACATCAGAAGATGATTATGACCCCAAAACAATATCACCATTTTCCCTCAATTTCTTTAACTTTGGAAGAGCTATACCAGTGTCTCTAGCTAGAGTTTCATACTGTCCAAAAGGTCGCTTACGCTTTCCAACAACCTCGTGAATCTTTTCTGCCTCCTGTTGTGTTATTCCTGGAATTTTCTTTAAATCATTTACTGATGCTGAATTAACATTAATCGGTTCAGGTTTTTTATTTGAGCCATTCTGAATAAAATAATCATTTGCATTACGCTTTACTTCATTTATTACCGACCATTCTCTTGGAGTTCCGATGCCTTGAAATTTATTATTAACTTTTTCTAATCTTTGAACGTGGCATGTCAATGCACGTGGTACATGATCCTCAGCATCAATAATTTCTTTTATTTCTGTAGCATCGTTTGGACTTGAAGCATAAAGTTTATCCACTTCTTTTTTTAATGAACTTTGATCGCTTCTGGGTTGATAAATAGGTGTTACGTGGTACTCCATAATAGCACCTGAGTTTACTGCAGCTTTAACTATAGATTCAAATTGAGCTTCATGTTCTCCATTGCCTGTTCTTGAAAGAGGTGTCATGTTTTCCCATTTTCCTTCACCACCAAGTTTTTCGTTTAATAAATGTCCTCTAACATAGTAACTGGCGCTACCCCCTTGGTCTCTGCGCTTATTTAATATATCGTATATATGATGTTTTGCTTGAGTAGGAGCAGAACCAGTTCCTACTTTTACTCTTGTTAAAACTTCAGCTTTCATCCACTTACCAAAACCTGCACTATTCACACCTCCCAATTTTGGTGGTTGCCAGTCTGGCAAATCATTGCCAAAAAGTTTTGCAGTAGGTGTTTTCATGTCTTCTAGAAGTTTTTTGATATTTTCAGCCTTGTCCTTCATTGCTTTTTCTTTTTGTGTACCAGACAGACCTTTTGGCAATAGTCTAGCTTTCTCCTGCTCAATTTTTTGTGCAATCACTTTTGCTTCTTGGAGCGCTTTTATTTTCTCATTATTTAATGTTTCATTTCCTTCAACCCACTCTAAAAATTGCGTGTAAGGTTTTGGGTTCTTACTCGCTACCATTAATGTGGACTTTCTATCAGCACCCTTAAAAAATAGGGTATGGGTTTCGCCATCGACAGCTTTAAATTGCTTCTTGGCTTTCCACCATTCCACGATCTGAGCTACTTTTTCTTTACCTTTGTCTACCGTCTTTTTATACTTATCCTTCGCCGCTCCCTTTTTGTCTTCAAGCCAGTTCTTGGCGGCTTGTTTCTTCTTACTTCCCCAAGCCTTCGCCGAGTCATACTTCTGCCCTAGCTTGCTTTGTTTAAATTTATTCTTGACCGCCCCTTTCTTATCATTAACCCACTGTTCAGCGGCGCCCTTTTTATCCTCAGCCCACTGTTTGCCAGCTTTGTATTTCTCCTTCACTGAATCTGTAACGGCTCCTACTTTCTTGCCTACCTTACTATTCTTAAACTTATTACCAACTTTCTTGGCAGCTTTAGCACTCTTGTCAATCACCCAATTAACTGCCTTCTCCATTGGTCGGCGCAGCTTCTGGAAGATTGCTTGCACCCTCTGAACTATGCCGCCCAAGCCCAAAAGACTTGCGAGGAAACTGATGACTACTGGCAACGACTTGGCGAGGGCATTCTCAACCCCCTTAATTGCTTGATCTATCGAACCACTGGCGATCGCCACCACCGAGTCCAGAATTGCGTTAATCAAATCCGCAATCTGCTGGGCGCGTTCGATGAAAAACTTGACGATCTCGTAAATTGCTTTACAAGCTTTGATAAATGCCGAAGCTGGGGTGAGGAGGCTGAGAATCCACTCTATCCCTGCTGTAATCACATTTTGAATAATGAAGTTCTTGATTGGTTCAAGCACCAATGACTGGAGATCCCCAATTTGTTCCTGGACAAACTGCCACAAACCTGCTATGCCATCGCTTGCCAAGATTTTAAATATCTCGAAGTTTTGTTCGAGATGGCTGACCTTTTCCTCTCCCAATCGGTTCACAGCTTGTGCCCGAATTGCTTCATAGGTGAACCCTAAAACCTGCATCACCAGACTAAAGATACCTTTGAGGTCAAAACTTTCTGGCATCTGAATACCAGTTTCTGCCATCGTACCAGTCAGCCAGCCGATCAGCCCCTGCTGAAGGTGCTGCCCGATATTCTTCATAAAGTTCAGGAAGCCTTGCTTCACCGCCTGGATCAAATTGCCCAGGAAACCAATCGGGTCTTGGATGATTTTCCCGATGACACTAGCAACTCGCGCTAGCACCTCCAGCAGCATTTTTGTCAGTTCGATGATCGTCTTGATCACTCCCACGATAAAATCGAACGCCTTTTGAATCAAACCGCGATTTTCCGCCTTCATCTCCTCAATGCGGTCATCAACAGCTTTGAGATTCTCCTGATATTTCTGCGCTAGAGTGTCAATTAACTCATCCTGCTTATCGTCAACGCTTTGCTGCAATGCCTCAAACTTGCTCTCAATGCCTGCTGCTGTTTCCTGACCAAATGCTTGCAGGTCTTGTGGCAGTTGAGTGACATACTTCTGGATCTGCTGCTTACCTTTGGCAATTTCCGTTTTTGCCTGGGTCAGCCCTTTGCTGATAATGGTGACGACCTTGTTGATCACACCATCCATTTTCTCAATGTAAAGCTGCCGCCCCTCTTGATAAAAGGCGTTAACCTCTGAAGGCATACCGAACAATTTGTCCACCAGCCATTTTCCTGGTCCCCAAAAGCCGCTATAGCGATCGTCTTTATAGGCCTTCATCCGCTGGTCAACGTAATCCTCAAATGCTTTCTTCGCATCAGCTGCACCAGCATCGAACTCTTGCTGAACTTGGGCATCTAGGTCGCCGAGAGTTTTTTCAACTTGGGTTTTGGTCTTTTCGTATATCTTATTAATGTCACCAGCGACCTTAGCCCGTGCCTGCTCGTCCTTACCCTTACCTCCCACCTGCTGATCTGCAACCTGATTGAGGTTTTGGCTGCGGATACCATGCATTCCTTGCAGATGCTGTTGCGCTGTGGTTTCAGCAGTAGCTTGAGCATTTGATATTATGTTTTGCTCTTGCTTGCGATACTGCTGGGGAGCTTGTGCAGCATTAGTCTGGGCATCTTTCTTGGCTGCGACTGCCCCTTGGAACTCCGGTTCGTTAGATTTCTCCAACTGCTCCTCAGTAATATTTTGCTCAGCCATTTGCTGGTCAAGCTTTTTGCTGTCTTCTTGCAAGGGTGCTTCGACTTCACTCTGCCCCTTCGACTTGGGGGAAGCCTTATCTGCACCAATGTCTGAGGGAGGTTTTCCTGGATCTGCCTGTGGCAGAGGTGTCACTTGTTTCGGATCAATGCCACTGGTGTCAGGCGTTTCTTTTGCTTTCTCTTCCAGGGGACTTTGAGAGGATTTCTGCTCCTCTTCCACTTTGCCACTCAAATCGCCCTTAACCGAGTCAAGTTTGTTGTTATTCTTAAATTTGTCAGCCTCTTCCAAGGTCTTGGGAGCCATATCAGCAATTCGCTCCATCAGTTTAGCTTTGAAAGCGGCTGCGTCAAATCCTGGAGTTTCCGCCTGCCCCATCTCACCAACTTGATTGGCTTGCGCCTTGCTATCCACTTCGTTGCCGGGAGGTTCAGCAGCTTCTTGGGCTTCTTGAGCTTTGCTCTTAGCAGGTTCGTGTTCCTTGTGCTTTCCTGCAACTTCTTTAGTTGTGTTGACCACTGCTTGGAATGCCGGGTCATCTTCAGCGGAAGCCGGAGCCTTCTCGCCATCACCAGCTTTTGTTGTCACTGCATCTGCTGCCCCAGGCAACCCTGTCGCCACGCCTGCTGCTCCAGGCAACCCTGCTGCTACGCCTGCTGCCCCAGGCAACCCTGCTGCCGCCTCACCTTTTTCTGCCGGAGCCTGATCCTGCCCTGCCCCTTTGACAGTATCTATCTTTGGTTCTATTGACTTTTGCTGTCCTTTATTATTTGCCTGAGTTTCTTTCTCAGGGTTCTTGCCGTTCTTATTTGCTGATGGATTCCCAGATGCTTCTGCTCCACCCCCATCTACCGGAGGTGGATCTGTTGCCGCTCCGCCCTCATCTGGCGGCGCTACCAACCCGCCTTTTTTTGCCGGAGACTTACCCTGCTGTTCCCCTTGGACAGCATTAGCCTTCGGATTTGCTTTCTCCGGCTCTCCTTTTTGATCTCCCTCAGCAGAATTTTCCTTGGAATTGGTTGCTGATGATTTCCCAGAAGATGGGGTTGAGACGGCTTTAGACTCCCTGCTCTTGGTTATTGGTTTTTCAGAAGATTTAGTTTGAATGGCTTTTGTCTGTATTTTGTTTTCCTTAGCAGCTAGGTGAGAAACCGATTTAGCCTGAACCGCACTACCATTCTGCTGGACAACGTGAGTTAACTCATGGGCTAGTAACTCCTTCCCGCGATGACTTCCGGGAGAGTATTCCCCTTGACGGAAGAATATATCCTGCCCTGTAGTGAAAGCGCGGGCTTGAATAGATTGGTTGAGATCGTGAGAACGGGAATCGGTGTGGATTTTTACCCCGCTGAAGTCAGTCCCAAATGCCTGCTCCATAGGTTGCCGAACATCGTCCCCAAGCGGCTGTCCACTTCCGCGTGCTTGTTTGATTGAAGTTTCCACGTCTGATGTGGCTTTCATCCCATTCCCATTAGACTTACGCTGCACCAACGTGCTACGCGCATGCTCCGCAAACGGCTTCATCTGGGCTTGCTCATCTTCCTCTTGTGGCATTTCCTCACGTTGCACCACTGGAGTGATGAAATTTGCCAAAGATTTAGTTTGTACTTGTTGCTCATCTTCCTCTTGTGGCATTTCCTCACGTTGCACCACCGGAGTGATGAAATTTGCCAAAGATTTAGTTTGTACTTGTTGTTCTTCTTCCTCTTGTGGCACTTGTTCGCGTTGCACCACCGGAGTGATGAAATTTGCCAAAGATTTAGTTTGTACTTGTTGTTCTTCTTCCTCTTGTGGCGCTTCCTCGCGTTGCACCACTGGAGTGATAGAATTTGCCAAAGATTTAGTTTGTACTTGTTGTTCTTCTTCCTCTTGTGGCGCTTCCTCACGTTGCACCACCGGAGTGATGAAATTTGCCAAAGATTTGGTTTGTACTTGTTGTTCTTCTTCCTCTTGTGGCATTGCCTCGCGTTGCACCACCGGAGTGATGGAATTTGCCAGCGATTTGGTTTGTACTTGTTGTTCTTCTTCCTCTTGTGGCGCTTCCTCGCGTTGCACCACCGGAGTGATGGAATTTGCCAGCGATTTAGTTTGTACTTGTTGTTCTTCTTCCTCTTGTGGCACTTCCTCGCGTTGCACCATTGGAGTGATGGAATTTGCCAGCGATTTAGTTTGTACTTGTTGTTCTTCTTCCTCTTGTGGCGCTTCCTCGCGTTGCACAGACTGCTGATTTACAGGCTTGCTCATCACCCGCATTACCTGCTGTGCAACTCTATCCGCTTCCTGCTCGTAAACGTCCCCTGGCTGGCTAACTGTGAGTTTTGCTTGGGGACGCATTGATATTCGACTAAGATCGTGGCTGCGAGCTTTGTTTAACGGTTGCTGCCCAGTAACTGCTTGGGGCACCTCAGATGACTCTAAACCGAAGCCGCGTGTCGGTTGCCTGAGTGTAGATATTGAGAAGGAAGTCGTGGTAGCTTTTTTACCCTGCCCTACGCGTTCTCTCATGAAGGTTCTCCTGATGCCCAAGCAGTAGGTGGATGAATATCTCGCCAGTACAAATCTCTAGGATACAGCAACTGTACTCATAAAACAATTCACCCAAAGTCTAAATTAAGTTAGTTGTAGAAAGGACGATTTTTTTCGGTAGAGATGACCAGGTTTAGGTCGAACTGGTGTTTGATCGAGAGCGCGATCGCTCCTGAAGTTATGAGCCGGATGTTATCATCCTAGACAAGCAAAGCGTCGTTAATAACGAGTTTCGCTAGCAGAAGGAATCAATCATCACACTTTTTTTCTGGGCATTATACGTCCCATTTCTTAACCGCTACAAAACCTGAAACTCTACCCCAGCCTCCACTAATCGCTGCGAAAAGTCAGAAACATCCAGATCATTACACGCAAACAGGACATGAAACGCAGTTGGCTCCTCCTCTTCGTTCACGTAATGAGGTTGATTCAGCCAAGTATCATGAGCATTTAATAATATCTGCATCAAGATATGGAAATCCTTTTGAGCAGCATCCTGTAAAAGCAGATTCGCTTGACTCACCATCAACAGGTAAGCCTCACTATCTAACCAACTTAAGTCTGTAATGCATTCTTCAAAGGCATCCCAGTTTTCCCCAAAGTAGTAAGGAAACTGAAGGGCTGCACCCACCTCATTAAAGAAGTTAGGTACATTTGTACTCTTGTTTCCCCTAACTATCCGAATTGCTGCCTCCCCACAATGCTCTTTCAACTGGAGATACATGTCAGCGAAGGAGGATTCGTCTGTTACCTGAATATAGAACGCTGGCTTCTCTTGTCTAAACAGCTTTTCATAGTCCATAACCGCTCCTCATTCTCTCAACTAAAATTCGGTAAAGTCTGTATAGTGGTTATTTGTGTAGTACTTTTTCCCGTCACTGCCGATGACAATCCTATCTGTACCCCGATTTTTGCCAGTATAGGGATTAACATCGTATTCCGTGTAAGTCACTCCAGCAGGTAGATCCCCAGAACGGTTTCCATAGGGACGATTACCAACATATTGAGTACCACCAATATCAAGACCGGGCAGTAAGGACTTGCCGACCTTGACTTTAATTGATCTGGCACTACCAACTTGACTGGCAACCGTTATAGCAGACGAAGGCACTGTTACACCTTTTGGATCTCCTTTGCCGTAGAGGGTACGCTGTATAATTTTGGTCTGGAGGTCGTGGCTAGTAGTGGACTCGGGTTGAACGGACTGTATTGCGGTTTGCGGCATGACATGCGTCAACTCATGAGCAATCAACTCCTGCCCTGGTTCACTCACCGTGAGTTTTGCCTGTGGACGCAATGATATTCGGCTAATATCGTGTCCAAAAGACGGTTTGAAAGCTTCTTTCTCTGACAACTGCGCTTCAGGCAGATTTGATGATTGCCGATCCACTGCTTTAGGCGAAGCAGTATCTGCCTGTAAACCAAAGCCGCGTGTTGGATTTGCCAGCGTTGGAGACGTTGGTGAGGTCAGTGATGAATTCGTTAAAGTTGATGTTTGTGCTTTCTTGCGCCCAAGCATCATGCGATCGCGATCGCTCATCTCACCGAATCCTCATGTAATGGCTGATGTTGTACTGTTCAATCATTGGTTTTGCCCTGATGTAGCCTCATTAGTTTGGTTGTTTTGAACTTCTCGTATGAGAGATTCAAAATCGCTGTTGTTATTTCCACCTCTACTAAATAAAGCCCGAATTCTAGTTGTGATTGTATTTATATCTTTGTATAACCCTTTTCCAAGGTTATTCACCAAGTTTTTCAGTTTCTCAAACATCCCCAGTTCTGCCGTATGATATTTACTTCCATATGGATACACCACTTTTCCTTTTTCTGTCTCATAGTATTCTTGTTCAGGCATCAGCAATGATTTAACTGGCTGCTCCTGTCTTGCCATATCTGCTTCCGTTTTCTGATGGCTGAGAAATAAAACATCGTAAATTTGTCCGTTCCAAGCTGCCCAATAATGGTTTTGGAAGAACCACCGCTTGCCATCATCACAATTAGGTTCTTTCCCTTGATGTGGTGTTTTTCCAGCTTCACTCAGAAATGGTTTGCGGATACTCTCAACAGTTATACCTTTGATTTCAAAATATTCTTCTGCTACCGCTTTAAAAGCGCGTGCTAATGTCTGACAATCTCCTTCTAGAGTTCCTTTCAAAAGATTTTCATGGCTCTTACTCACCATTGTGTAGTTAAAGCCTATGTTTTTAAAGTTGTTAAAAAGATTTTCTAGAATTTTTTGGGATGGTAATTTTTCGTCTATTCCAGCTACTAATTTATTAGCTACTGGATAGTTTTTTAAAAATTTTTCTTTCTCTGGCGAAGTGACTGGTGCTTTATCTTTATCCTTTGCGGCATCCGTTGGTGCTTTATCCTTTGACTTCACCCGTTGAAGAATGTTAGAGTGAATTGGGTTTGCTACACCAATTGTGGCATTTTGCCCAATAGACTCATGTTCCACTTTCTTGTGCAACACGTCGTTCATCTTCGCCTGCAATACAGTAAGTCGTTCGTGTGCCTCTGGCGTGATGGTGCCGTACTTCGCCTGTATCTTTAGTTTCGTAGCCTCCATCTGATGCTGTTGAAATTCTTGATTCTCTACTTCCGTCTGCGTAACAAGTTTGTGGGAATGACGTTGAGCTTTGTCAGATGAGGGGCGCGACTTGAACTGACTTTGCTCTGATTCTGATTTAAAAGCGAATGAGTCAACTTTTTTGCGGATTTGCAGCGGTTTTTTCATCGCTAATCTCAGAACTCAACAGTGGGTAATTTAAATATTATCTCAATTATCTCACTCACACATTGCCGTCATCTTTTAGACTTTAGTCGAATTTCTGGCGTTGGGTTATTGTGCGCTCGCTCTCAAGCGGGCAATTGTGCGATCGCTCCTTGGGCGGCTCCAAAAGGGAGCATTGCTGATCTCACCTAATTCTCCTACAATAAGTTATTATGTCTTTTTTGACACAACTACTGTGGAGTGAGGCGTTATTCGCTTTGATACTTCTCATCCTTAATTTTACCCACTACTAGCACAGATAATTCTTTACAACTGACAGCAGATTTTTTCGACGTCTTGACAATAAAGGTTGTCATTAGTAATCACAGGTTATGTTTCCATTTCATTGGAACTTCTAACGCCGTCGGAACATCTAAAATTATAAATAGCTGCAAAGAGTACAATCAATGTTTACAAATTTCAGGATTGCTTCTCCCACGCCCTTATGATATTGTCTCAAAACGATACATAACAGGTTTGAGTTTGTTGTTATAACCAATATCAAAACAAAGCAAAATTTAATAAAGCTTTGCACTCGCTGTCAGTAAAATTTTAAGAAAAAATCATAAGGATAGTGTTTGCCAGATGAACTCCCTGCCTACCCCAGATTCTTGGATTGGTCACTCGATTGGCGATAATCAACGCTACCGCCTAGACAAGCGTTTAGGAGTGGGCGGCATGGGGGATGTGTTTTTGGCAATGGATACCAGACTAGGTCAGCTGGTAGCATTGAAGCTACTCAAAGATACGCTGGTAGCCTCAAAGGAGATGAGAAAGCGCTTTGAGCGTGAGGTAGAAGTTTGTGCTGCCCTTCAAAGCGACCACATCGTCAAAGTTACCGACTGTGGTGTTACCAAGGAAGGGTTTCCGTTCTATGTAATGGAGTATCTGCGCGGGCAGACGCTACGACAGTTGCTCCTGCGAGAGAAGCGGCTATCAGTTGAGCGCACGGTGGGCATTCTCTCCCAGGTTTGTAAAGGTTTGCAACTTGCTCATAAAGGTGTGACCCTATGGCGGAATGGGGCAAACCAGAGCGAGCATATTCAGGTTGTTCATCGCGACCTCAAACCGGACAATATCTTTTTGGTATCTACAGATTCAGAAGAGTTGGTCAAAATTGTAGATTTTGGCATTGCCAAAATTCGCAATGAATCTTCAGAACAAACAAATCTCACCAGTACATTTTTAGGGACTTTTCGCTATGCAGCACCGGAACAGTTAAAAGGGGAAATTAACCTAGATGGGCGAGCAGATATTTACAGCTTGGGTATTATTCTCTATGAAATGCTGAGCAGTGCAGACCCTTTTGGGTTTAGTATCAAGGCTCGCAGTATCAGCGAAGCCTCTTGGGTTTTTGCCCATACTGCTGAACCACCAACACCTCTGCGATCGCAACCGGGTTGCGAGCAGTTGTCGCCGGAACTCGAAGCAGTGGTGATGCGGTGTTTACAAAAGGAACCAGATAAACGCTTTGCCATCGTAGAAGAGTTAAATCAAGCATTGCAAGCTGCTGCCAATTCTCTGCTTTCTGGTGTGGGGGAAAGTACTTTGGAAGAAACAATTGCCCAACTTCCTGTTTCCCAAGCAGAAGGGTCTTATGAAGAAACCATTTCTCGACCTTTGCAACCTACAACACAAGCCAAACATGAAGGCACAATTGCCCAAATTCCATCTTCGTTGAATTCTGCTGCACAAGCCAAACGCGAAGAAACAATTGCCCAAATTCCATCTTCGTCGAATTCTACTGCACAAGCCAAACGCGAAGAAACAATTGCCCAAATTCCATCTTCGTTGAATTCTGCTGCACAAGCCAAACATGAAGAAACAATTGCCCAACCTCGAAAAAAACCGCTCTTAACTCGTATACTTCCTTTCAGTATCTTGCTAACCTTTGGAATCATTGCCATTTGGCTTGTTGGGATGGGTGGAATCTATGCATATCGTCAATTTCAAATTAGTAAAGTTTTAGGTGAGATTAGGACTTTGAAGGCAAAGGGAAACTACGAGGAGTGTATTGCTAAATCAGAACAAGATCCAAGTTTTTATCAGGAGGTTCAAGCAATCCTGAACGAATGCCGACTGGAGTACGCAAAGAAGTTAGCAGCAGAGGGTAAAATTGAGGAGGCGATTAATACAGCTAAAAAAATTCCTAAGAATAGTTCTCGCCATATGGAAGCTCAAAAATATGTTAAAGAGTGGTCGGAACTTTAGTAGACTTAAGTCTTATAAAAAATTTTAGAAAATATTGGTAATATCTAGCCACAACAGTTAAGCTTTAACAGAAAAGTTGTAAATTAAAAGCTTTATCTGAAATTTATCATACTCACCAATATGTTGGCTAATAGTGCTTGTTGTTTGTGTACAATACGCGCTCTTAGGCACAACATTTTTGTGCTCGTACGAACAATCTATATTTTATTCAAAAAATAGGAGGGAAGAGTTTGCAATTCAAAAGAACAAACTTCGTTAAGAGTGGGTGTAGAGTTGCAATCCCAAGTGGAATATTTTGGCTGTGGGCAAGTAGCGTACTAGCTGTAATATATAATACATCTAACGTGGTAGCACAAACCTTGCCTGACCCGACAGTTAGTCCTCAATCAGATCCAAACCGCGATCGCTTTTTGCAACCAGCCCCAGTACCATCTCCAGTCCCAGAGAATACTCAGCCTCAGCCGGAACTGACTCCTTCAACTCCTGAAAAGGTAGAGCCATCTCAGCCAGAACAACGTTTCTTTGTGAAGGAAATTAAAGTCACACCTAGTACGGTTTTGAGTCAGGCTGAGATTGATAAAATTACTCAGCCTTTCAAGGATCGTGATAATGTAACACTACAAGAACTGGTAGATGTGGCAGACAAAATCACTCAGTTCTACCTTAACCGTGGTTACATCACATCAAGAGCAGTCCTCGTAGACCAAACATTAACCACTGGTGTGGTGCAAATTCGCATTATTGAAGGGGGCGTGGAAGAGATTAAGGTAGAAGGAACGCAACGGGTGAATCCAGAATATATTACGAGTCGAATTCGACTTGCTGGATTGAACCCTGTGCGTAAAGATAAGTTGGAAGACCAATTGATCTTACTGCGGGCTGATCCTTTATTTAGAAATGTAGAAGGGAGCCTCAGACCTGGAAATAAGTTTGGGCAGAGTATTGTTGTTGTGCGCGTCAGCGAGGCTAATCCTTTCAGGGCTGCCTTTAACGTAGATAACTACTCTCCTCCTAGTGTCGGTTCGGAAAGATTTGGTGTCGGTCTGGCTTATCGTAACATAACAGGCTTTGGCGATCAGATTGCTTTTTCCTACAACCGTTCTACAACAGGCGGCGCAAATTTGTACGATTTCAATTATCGTGTTCCGCTCAATGCCATGAACGGTACTTTACAACTGCGTGCAGCAATCAATGATTACAAAATTACCGATCCGCAGTTTAGCGCTTTTGGCATTCGAGGTAACTCCAATTTATATGAACTTAGTTACAGTCAACCGCTCATTCGATCGCCCCGCGAAGAGTTTGCGCTATCCTTAGGCTTTACTTTCCAGGATGGTCAAACATTTGTATTTAATAACCTACCCTTTGCTTTTGGGATTGGTCCTGATAAAAATGGTGTTAGTCGTACCAGTGTGTTCAAGTTTGGACTGGATTATGTCAAGCGAGATCCTAAGGGGGCTTGGACATTGCGATCGCAATTTAACTTAGGAACAGGCTTGTTTGATGCAACTATAAATTCCGACCCCATTCCTGATAGTCGTTTTTTTAGTTGGTTAGCTCAAGTACAGCGAGTACAAAGACTGAGCAACGATCAGTTGCTCATTGCCGCAATAGATTTGCAGTTGACACCAAATAGTTTACTACCATCTCAACAGTTTATCATTGGTGGAGGTCAATCGGTGCGGGGTTATCGTCAAAATGCTCGTTATGGCGATAACGGAGTGCGGTTCTCTGTAGAAGACCGAATTACGCTACAGCGCAATGAAGCAGGCGCTGCTACTCTGCAAATTGCCCCGTTTATTGATTTGGGTGCAGTATGGAATAAGTCAGATAATCCCAATGATCGCTCCTTACCCGGGCAGAGATTTTTGGCTAGCGGTGGTTTGGGATTGTTATGGGAACCGATTCCTCGCTTGAACGTGCGGCTTGATTACGGTATACCGTTTGTTGATTTGAGCGATCGCGGTAATAACGTTCAAGATTCAGGTTTTTATTTTAGTATTAACTATTTACCCTAATCCTTCAGGCTGTATAGTAATACCAATTTTAAAAAAAGAATGCAACATATGCAGAAAACCCCTCCCTAACCTTCCCCATGAATCGGGAAAGATTAGGGAGGGGTTTTTATGGCAAACATTTTTGTCTGTATAAAGAATAACTATACTGATTTTTATAGGAGCAAGGATAATAAAGAAAAGTCTTGCCTAAATCAAAATTTAGACTTTAGTGGATAATACTGCATCTCGAAAAAATTGTAAAATTTTATACTATAAAGTATCTTTATTAGAGAGGATTGGGTGGATGAGAGACAGCGTTAGGGTTAGCCGTAAAAAAACGGGTTTATCAAATATGACAAATCCCTCTCTCGTCTCACCCAATATTCCAACATTAGCTTCACCGATACGCGGCTTTACCCCAAAAATAAATACTTCCCAGACATAATCTACTGATGAACAGGTTTTAGAACCAGAAGCGTTAAAGCGATCGCCCCTCCGTCATGATATTAGTCGAATATCCTTGCGTCCTCAAGCAAAACTTAATATCAGCCAACCAGGGGATATGTATGAACAAGAAGCAGACATGATGGCAAGTCGAGTTATGTCCATGTCTTCGCCTACACTTCAACGCGATTCCATGCTAGAGGAAGAAGAGGTACAGATGAAACCTCTAGGAGAGGCGATCGCTCCTAGAGTGCAAGGAGAGGCGATACCGGAGGAGGAAGAGGTAGAGGAAGATTCTACTAAATCGTTAAACGCATCCATACCAGGAGAGATTTCGCCAGAAGAAGAGGAAATACAAACTAAGCGATCGCTTCAACGCGCTACTGATGGGAGCTTGCAGGCTGGGGGTAATATTGAGAGTCGGCTGAATAGTAGTAAAGGTGGAGGAAGCCCGTTAGCAAATAATGTGCGAGGGTTCATGGAACCCCGTTTTGGTACAGATTTCAGTCAGGTGCGGGTGCATACGGGTGAAGAAGCGGTGCAGATGAACCGGGAATTGGGCGCACAGGCGTTTGCTCATGGTAGTGATATTTACTTTGGGGCGGGGAAGTCGCCGGGAAATAATGAGTTGACGGCGCATGAGTTGACTCATGTAGTGCAGCAGGGAGGGGATGTTCACAAGAAAGCTAAATCTGACATCCCAACTATTCAATCAAAGTGTTTTGTATGTGAACGTGAGAAACAAATTAATAGAGCGGTGGATTTATCAGCTTACGAGCGAACCCATGTTGTGCAACAAATCAATGGAGTTCAGTTCAATCGTATCTCCAATGAGACATTAGTGCAGATGAAACGGAAAGGTGGGGAGAGCAAAATATGTCATGAAAAACCAGAGTTCAAGGATACGTCTCCAGTGCCAGTGGACATCTTGGCAGATAGCTTTAGCGAGTTCGTAAACAAGATAGTACCGCAACTTGGAGGCGACCCGCATATGCAGCCACATTATACATGGCATTTGGAGCTAGACAATAAAGGGCGTGTAACGGCAGTTAATATGAAGCTTGAGACTACTATACTAAGACCTCGGTGGTCGGGAGGGCGACCAAATCAGAAAGACGCGGATCTGATTAACAAAGCAGTTGAACTCATAAAAGGACACGAGGAGAATCACAGAAGCATTGAAAGGCAGAATGCGGAATCGGCGGTATGCAATGCGATCGGGAAGTCAGAAGCAACAGCTCTAAAGACTATTAATGAAGCTATCAAGAAGTCATGCAAGGAACAGGAGAACTTTGATCTGAAAAATGGATCGATAAAGGGGGTCAAAGGATCTAATGGTGATTATGCGGATGTGATGATAACAAGTCTACCGAAAAAACCAAATTATAGCTGTTAGTAAGTGCGATCGCCGATTTTGTAGGGTGCGTCGCGACGCACCTACTTATTCGCCAATTGCTAGTGCGATCGCATTTTTTGGTTTTTGAGGAGTGCAATAGACGAACGCGAGTGCCGTCCGAGGCGATAACTACTTTCAACTAGGCAACTTGCAATGGCTTTGTAGGAAGCATTCTAGGTTCTGGCAATGGTTTATTTTCTTCAGTAAGCATTTCAACAAAAGCCTCGATGACTTCCTGCCCGTTTTTGGCAGCTTCTTCGTAAGTTTTACCATGTGTATGAAACTGCTGCCAGGGAAACTCAGGCAAGTGAACTAAGAAAAGCTGATCCTCTTGCGACCATTGAATCACCATGCTGTAATGATAGTTCATTCTTCACCTTCCTTGTTTTCCTCATTTTCTAGTTTTTCCATTTCTTCGAGCTTTTTCAGCACCCATTGAATCCTCTTTCTAAATATAGCGGAGCATCATCACCATCTTTACCAGGGATAGTTAAGGGTTCTTCAGGTAGCAAAGGATGTTTCCAATATGTATGACTTCCTTTACCTCGTCCTAGTTGAAGGATATACCCAGCTTTTATCACCATTGCTTTCAATTCTCTTACCTTCTTTGGCATTGCCCTTTTCCACTAACTCCTGATTGATTCTCTAGTGCGATCGCAGATTTTGTAGGCTGCGTCAGAATTTTACCAAGGACTACCAATCATGGTAAATGCTGCCCAATAAAAGGGATGTGTTAAAACCTTTTGTCGTTTTGCATCGGGCGATTCCGGTGGCAGAGAGACTCCTCTTAGGGAAGTACGCAGTTGACCATTTTCTAGACGGACTTGACCTTTAAGCATAGCTATTTGCGCTTGTCGCAATGCCTCTGCCTTGATAGGCGCTGTCCTTAAGTTCTTATAAAACTCTGTCATTAGCCCTAAAGTTCCTGCATCGCTGACTTCCCATAAACTTGCTAGCGCTGTCTTGACTCCAGCCTTAGCTGCAAATCCCCCAAAGCCTAACTCCGCCTCCTCGTATCCCTCTCCTAAAGCTGTTTCGCAAGCACTTAGTACCAACAACTCTACAGTAGGGTTATTCAGTTCCAATTCCCGAAGTTGGCTCAAACTTAGCTTGCTATTCCACAATTGAATAAAGGAGTTGTCAAGGGTTCCTGCTGCAAACTTTCCATGAGTTGCCAAGTGAATGATGCCATAGGGTTGATATTTGCGTAGTGACTTGAGATTATTGAAGGTAAAGTTTTGGTTGAGAAAGAATTTACCCCGCCAAATATCCTGGGCAACAATACTTAATTCTTGAGGAACGGCAGGCAAAGGTCTTAGGTCTTGAAATCTTGACGCTCCCATTGCTAGAACTTGAGAGTTTTTAATGCTAACGTAGCGAGTATCTGTCAAATTCAAACTGGGCGTGAAGCCAACGCTGTATTTCTCCACTAGAAACTGTTTACCGTCATGGAGAACTGCCAATGGCACTGAACGCAAACCTTCATCTGTAATGAAAAGCAAATTATTGATACCTTTAGCCTTTAATTCTGCTTCCAACGGTGCTACCATCCACTTATACAGTTGCTGAGCAGGAGCTAAGTAATCATTATCGTCAGTGGTTGGCTCTTCGTTGACAGCATAGCGAAGTTGTTGAGCAACTTGTAACACCTCGGCTCGTTTGGCTGCTGGTAAGCTTTTGCGAATTGGAGCACCTTTTGCAGTCACAATTAATAGATCCAGTTGGTCAGTATCTTGCTGAGTTTGGAGTGATGTTTCATTACCGACCGAGGGAGCAAAACTGACATAAATAATTGCTGGTTTTACCCCAGTTTCCTTTTCAATTTTAAGAAGAATATCACGAGTTTCCTCCAAGCTGATGCGGCGTTGTCGTTCACTACCTGGTTCCAGCCCCAGATATGACGCAAACTGATTTGTGAATTTCTCATCAATTCCAGCAACAGCGGGATCAAGCGCTACAAGTGGCGTTGGGTTGCCACCAGGTAATGTTGGTGCGACTGTTGGTGGAGTATTTCGCTGTATATTACCAGGATCTTCTGGTCTTGGTAGCGTGACTGGAGCAACTTGAACGTTAATTGGTATCTGTGGTGAGGATAATTCGCCATCATTAGCACTGATGATAAAGGCATTGACGTTACTACCAGTAGCATTTTGTGGCGGTATGTATTCTAACCTATCATTAGGAGAAAGAATGGTTCCGGCAACTACATCATTACCATTTCTTCGTAGCGTTCCGGCTGGGATGGCGTCAATACGTATGAAGGTGCGATCGCCATTTATATCATTGACACGCGGATTTAAATCGGCAAAATTGATGGTCAACGGCTGATTTACTGTAGCACCAGTTAGCTGTGAGTTTGCTTCCAGAGTCGGTGGAGTGTTGACAAAATTTACGCTGATATTGGTGGGAGTAGAGGATGACACGCCGTCGCTGGCACTGATAGTAAAGACATTGACGTTACCAGTAGCGCCTTGTTGAGGTGTATACTCTAACCTGTCCCCAGGAGAAAGAATAGTTCCCGCAACTACATCATTACCATTTCTTCGTAGCGTTCCTGCGGGAATGGAATCTATTCGTATAACCCTATTATCGCCATTTACATCATTGACAACTGGGTTTAAATCTGCATAAGTAATTGTGAATGGTTGATTTTTTTGACCGCTAATTGAGGGTGATGTTGCTGCCAAAGTAGGTGGGCTGTTGACTGAAGTAATATTGATAAGACTTTCGTTAGGAGTCCCTCTGCCGCCATTTGGAAGTACTGGAAATCTGTTGACTGGTGACGCTGAAATCACTGAATCTTCACCAGCATTAATAGCTCCTGCTGTACCGTTAACAGTTGCATCACCCACAGAAAATGGAACGTTCTCTGATCCACCACTATGTTGAATGCTGATATTTCCAGGAGTAGTGCCTTGGGTAAAAATAGTGGTGTTAGCAGGAACAGAACTAAATTCACCAGCAGAAGGAATGATTCCTGTTCCCTGAATAACGCCGTTAGCAGTGATATTTACATTACCACCAGGACTACTTGAAAAATATGTCCCTCGGGTATTGATGCTGTTAAACCTAACATTACCACCAGAATTTACTGTTACAGCACCGCCAGCAGAAAAACCACTGGTATCTATATTGCCTGTGGTAATATTGCTATTAGCATTAAGAGCGATCGCACCACCATCACGACTTGATGATGAAGTCAGATTTCCAACATTAACGGCTCCCGTATTGCTCGTAATGGCGATCGCACCACCGTCGTTACTATCAGTATCATTAATATTGCTTGTAGTAATATTGCTTGTAGTAATGTTGCCATTAGCATTGAGAGTGATCGCACCACCATTCCTAAATGCTGATGATGAGGTCAGATTTCCAACATTAACGGCTCCTGTATTGCTCGTAATGGCGATTACACCACCGCTGTCACCACCACTAGAAGTAATATTACCTGTAGTAATATTGCCGTTGGCATTTAGGGATATTGCACTACCACCATAACCAGTAGAACTGGAGTCTAGAGTGCCTTGACTGACATTAATGTCACCTGCCGTGCTAATCAGCTTAATACCACCATTGCTATAAAAATTACTTGTGCTAATTCCTGTAGTCGTAATATTGTTCCATGCATCAATTGTGACTGAACCACCAGAGGCATTAATTTGCCCTGTGGAAATTGAACCTCTTGGTAATGAGGTGTTAGGATTGTACTGGTTTGTTAAAAAGACGACTCCCCCGTCATTAGTAATACTGCCGATTGTGATATTTGCACTCGTTCCAGTACCACCTGTATTAGGTGCTCCTGGAGAGAAACCACCTGTACTTCCTAAAATGCCAGAAGTACCAAACGCAGTCGTTCCGGCTCGTATGTCGAGGGTTGGTTGCCGACTACCATCAATAGAAATAGGTGTTCCGTCTGATAGCGTGATGTTTTCTCTGATAAAGTTTGCTGGTGTCTTTGAATTCTCGATACCTGTGATTGTGACTCCACCAGGAATATTCACGCTACCCCCTGCTAAAATATGCAGCGAGGCTCCTGTATAACTTTGGAAACTTACATCTCCATTAGCTCGCACAACGGGATCGTAGGGACTAAACAAACCTCCTAAATTTCCGTCCAATTTTTCAATCCGAAAATTACCACCTGTTGTGAAGTGGGCATCGCCTCCTACTGTATTAGAGGAACGCAGTACCGTGTCTCCACTAGAAAATAAGCCACTAGCTGGATGATTCAAGGCAAAGATATCAACGCTTTGATTGCCTTGAAGATAAAGCTTTCCGCCTGCTTGGGCAATAAAGGGATTTGCCACACTATCCCGCACCCGCACTGTATCTTGTGCCAGCAGATTTAAGTCTCCAGTGGTGCGTAGTTGACTTTCCACCAATGACAAATTGCGGTTAGCCCAGAGGGTTGCAGTTTTCGCGGTGACGTTTCCTGCGGTTACATCCCCAGTTCCTACAGCAATACCCGAACCTGATATTTGAACTGTACCATCGGTGTTAACTGTTAACTTATTCGCATTGCCACCACCCCCCGCCGTTAGCAATTGGGGCAAAGATAATATCGGCAAGTTCCAGGTTTGCGGTTGATTACCACTTTGTGGTAGCGGCTGAAACTCCAAACTTAACGGACTTCCTGACTGACTCAAACGTACCAATTTTTCACCAGGTACTGCTGAGATGGTGATTTGCCCGCCTGGTGCTGATGCTGTTCCAGTACTAACAACAGTACCGCCTAATAAAGTTAAATTTTGCCCCTCTCCTACCGTCAAGTTTCCAGCATTGATAATTGCCCCGGGCTGACTCATTGAGAAGCTAAAAGTACTTGGGTTACCTACTAAGGCTGTATAATTATTTGTTCCAGAGGCGCTAAACCAATCAGAACCAAAGCCAATACCATTAGCAGTAGTAGCCGTGAAAGCGCCTGTCACATTCAAGCTGGCGTTTGGTCCGAAAACAATCCCCGCTGGGTTCATTAAGAATAAATTAGAATTACCCCCTGTAACTTGAATTAGACCATTAATTACAGAGGGGTCACCACCAACAATACGACCTAGTATGTTTTGAATACTGGGATTTGTTAAAAAATTAGCAATTTGCTCTGCATTTAGTCCAAACTGAGTAAAGCTGTGGAAAAGATTAGCTTTATCTCCGGATAACTGTCCACCACTAATGTCAATACGGTTACCGTTAGGCGTGACGATAGTACCCGTACCGTCTGGCACTGGTGCAATTTGTGCTTGCGCCCTGTGTGTATTTATAACGCCAATTAAAGGCAGTACTATCACTAACAAAAAAATACTTTTGGCTACCGTTCGAGAGTGCCATAGATTTCTTTGGCAAACCTGAAAGACCCTCCATAAAACGAGTTTACTCTCATGGCTTAGTATTATTGACCTATTCATGGTTCAAACTCTCTTTTACGCTATAAAAATTTTTATACTATGGCTGTTTTACTAACTAACATACTGGATAGCTAATCACATTAGACCTTTGTATAGTATTCAAAATATTGAAATTTTGTTAAATATTGTTTTTCAGAGTCCGGAATCACGAACAAGTCCCGTGTAGTTTCAGTCAAGTATAAAAGATGTTATTAGAGCCTTTAAAGTTTCTTAACATCGTTTAGCTTTTTTCAAAAGCTTAGGAGTTCAAGATGGTCTTCAATCTCAAGGCTAAATTTTTTATGGTTGCTCTGACTGTCTCCAGTACTTTGCTGTTGACAAGCGAATTGGGGCTTTCGCAAACTCAAGGTGCTCCTAAAACTGATGCAACGACGTTTCAATGCGTTCGCCAAGGGAGTGGCTATGCAACGATCGCCCAAAGAGGTAATCGCAGGACGAGTCCAATAATAACTTGGAATAGCACAGCCTTTGGTCCCCAATATACACCCCAGAAACGCTGCGAAGCAGTCAGCCAGCGTTTAACTCAGGCTGTAGCATCCAGTGGTGGGAGGCTGAGTAAATTAAGGATTACTAATGGAACTCTAAATTCTACCCCTGTGATTTGTTACATTACCAACAAAGAAGAACAGTGCAACTCTAAAAATCTTTTACTGACTTTAAATCAATCCGACCGTGGTAAAGAAGAAGAGATTTTGAAACAATTGATGGCTTTTAGTGTCAGTGGTACAACTGCTCCTTTAACACGGGGAACGGACAACCGAACAATCATTGGAATAGGAGACGTAGTTGAGAAAGCTCTCGAGACAGATGGTGCAACCGTGTCTCCAACTTCCACTTTACCTGTAAGTGAACAAAGCCAACCTGCGCTTCCTAAACCGTCCACTCTACCAAAGAGTGATAACAGCATTTAATTTCACTTAATTAAGTAACTGTGAATTTTTCGCCATTCATACTGGCTTCCTTGGGACTGTTGTCAGTAACTATACTTCTGCAAACCTGTTCATCAAAACCAGTGAGCCAGTTATTTTCTAGTGCTGAAAAAGAAGGAACATCCCAGACGAGTATTCCAAGCTTAGGTTTTGAGCAAGATAGCTTACCAGTTACAGAGATTGCTAAGCAAGTTACAGTTCGGATTTTAACCCAAGCTGCGTCTGGTTCTGGGGTGGTGATTGCTCGTCAAGGTCAAACCTATACAGTTCTAACTTGCCAGCATGTAGTGCAAGAGAGCAAAAATGGTCGTTATAGTGTACTGTCTGCTGATGGCAAAACTTACCCTGCTCGTTTAAAATCCATGCGAAGTTTGGAGGATGTAGACCTAGCTTTAGTGCAGTTTGATAGTAAAATTCCCTACCGAGTCGTAGCACTAGGGGATTCTCATTCCTTATCTGCTGGCACTCAAGTATATGCTGCCGGATTCCCTAATTATCACTTTATTAACCAAAATAATATTGAGGATACTCAAGATTGGGGAACGAAAGCGTTTCGGTTAACAACGGGAAAAGTGTCTTTGTTATTAGAGCGATCGCTACCACAAGGATATAGTTTGGGCTATACCAATGAAGTAGAAGTGGGCATGAGTGGTGGTCCGGTTTTGAATCAAAGAGGTGAAGTTGTTGGTATTAACGGTCGATTAAAATACCCTGTACAGGGTATTGAAGTGTTTACGTTTGCTGATGGTACCAAGCCCTCTAAGGAACTTTTTCAGCAGATGGAGGCTCTGAGTTGGGCTGTTCCCATCGTCACATTTCGGCAATTATCTGACGTTAAATAATTTTCAATATGTTCAATATGCTAGCTGAAGACAAGCTTGTACAACCCTATCTAGAAAATTTTGATTCCAATGTGCAAACCGTTTTGCTTGTTGTTGAGCATTTTCGGTAATTTGGGGTAGAAGAGCGATCACATTTAACAAACTTTCCTTTGTGAGTGGTTCGTCAGGTGAAACTGCGACTCCCAAATTTAAGAGAGCTTTTGCCGTATGCCACTTTTCCATATCTTTAGGAAAGACAATTTGGGGTATTCCAGCTAACAAACAAGCCACTGAAGTGATAAAACCTGCATGATGTATGGCAAGAGCTTTTTCCTTTAAAACAATTTTTAAATCCCCAAAAATACATTCAGGCTTAAGCGTATCTACTACTAACGAGTAATGATGCCAATCTTGTGCAAGATAAGCCCAAGCACCTCCACGTTCATTACCAAGGTTTTCGGGGAACGGTGCGGAGTGAATACCCACATATTCTGCTTGAGTCCGTGCAACGTTGTAGGGATCTAGTTCTGGAATAGAGAAAATAAATGAGCGATCGCCATTGAGCAAATAGCCAAGAGGAGCATCAAAGCCAGTAACTTGCTTTACCGATGCTTCTACTTCAGCTTGACGATGAATGGCAGCAATTGGTACGGGTAAAGGGCGAATAGGTGGGAAATCTTTAACGCTCGGTGGTACGCTAAAGCCATTTCCGACTACAATGGTGGGAATTTTCCCTTTTGCGGCTAGCACTAGAGCCGGAGCATAATCAGCAACAATCAACGATGGCTTTACTAAATCAACCAAGTTTTGCCATGCTTTGATATGGAAACTCAATGTCAATGCCGTACTGAAACCAAATATATATAGAATGTCAGTAAATAAATAAGATTTGTTATCGCCTTTGTCATCCAAGGAGCGTATCATTGCCCCAGGAGCCTGTAACACCTTTCCAGGAAGATTAGCACCTTTAATTTGGGCGTTCTGCAAGGCAAAAATCGGTTCAATTCCAGAAGCTTGTAATTTCTGTGCGATCGCTGCTAGCAGATGAAGGTGTCCCTGCCCTCCCCCGATTTCCCAAGCAAGTAAGGCTCTAGTCATTCATTCTGAATCCTAATCTTGACCACTAAGCTGGAGGAAAGGGAAGCATCAAAATATAATCTCAATCATCTGAGTCTTTGTTGCCTTGATTTTATAGACTTTACTGCCATTTTTCTTGGTGCTTGCTGTGATGGAAAATAGCTACTGTAGAAATCAAATCCATCCCCCAATTTCTACCTCTGTCAGGGATTTTTCCAACTTAGCATATTCTGTTCGTGCAGCACGCAACAAGTGTTTCATCTGTACTGGTTCTTCGGCATCAGCAGCTAGGAATGCGGCGTTTAATGCTATGTTGCGAATATTACCACCAGAAACACTGAGCTGTGCCAACTTAGTAGCATCTAAACCAACGGTTGGGGTATTCGGTGGAAAAATACGTCGCCAAATCTCCGCCCGTTGAGCAGTATCTGGGAAGGGAAACTGAACGACAAAGCGGATGCGTCGCTGAAAAGCTGTATCCAGGGAACTCTTGAGATTGGTCGTTAAAATTGCCAAGCCAGGATAGCATTCCATACGTTGCAACAGGTAGCTAACCTCAATGTTGGCATAGCGGTCATGGCTGTCTTTGACATCACTACGCTTGCCAAACAAAGCGTCAGCTTCGTCGAATAGTAGGATGACCCCACCTTCTTCCGCCGCGTCGAACACTAACCGCAGATTTTTCTCTGTCTCACCGATGTATTTACTGACAACCGATGACAAGTCAATACGGTAGACATCGAGGCGCAATTCATGCGCTAGCACCTCCGCCGCCAGTGTCTTACCCGTACCGCTGGCACCTGCAAATAAGGCGCTGATTCCCAGTCCACGCGTGTTCTTGGCAGCAAATCCCCAAGCTTGATACACAGTGGCTCGTTGACGCACATGGGCTGCAATTTCATGCAACATTTGTTCCTGTGCGGTTGGTAACACCAAATCTTGCCAATTAACAGTGGGGGTAATGCGCTGGGCTAGTTCATCCAATCGCGGACGTGCTTGCATTCGGCAAGCATCCCACAAAATATTACCCAAATCTCTTTCCTGACTCTGACTCAAGTTACCTGCAACTTCAGTATAAGCAGAGCGAATCGTCGAGGGGCTAAGGTTAAACTGAGCTACTAGCCTGTTGAGTTGTCCGTTCAATTGGGGTGCAAGTTCAGCCAAGGTGCTTTGCCAGAGTACTGTTTGCTCCTCGGTAGTGGGTTTGTGAACATCAAAACTAACTACTGGGCGTTGCAGTTGGTGCATCCGTTCCCGACTAGTTACAAACAAAAAACTATTGACTCGCTCAATGAAACGCCCAATAGCATTAGCGCGGGCTTGATCGGTCATGTCAATTTTGTCATAATCTAGCAGTAAGGCACCTCGACTTAAAATCGCCTCCCGCTCCCACAGGTTCTTAAGAGTTTCCATCTCGTTAGGTATGGATGGCACAATCTGAGCAGGCATGATACTCAAAGTAACACCCAGCATTTTACAGACCTTTGCGGCGATCGCACGTTTGCTTGTAGGTTCAGAACCACACAACTGCACAACAGGTAACATCCCCGTCTTTTGTGTGTGGTTCCACACTAGTGCTACTTGCTCTGCTAGTTTCTGGTGCGATGTCACCAAATCCCCAACATCTCCTAACGGCTCAACGATTCCGACCAGCCGTTCATCAACATACTCCGTACCGACAAGATAGTGCAAAATCCGTTCGTCAATCCTTAGGGGGCAGAGAGTCAACGCCCTCCCGTCCCCTATCTCAATTAGCCGCCAACGACGTAACGGGGCATGAGGTGCGATCGCGTCCCAATGGGCATCAGGTAATGCTGCTAGGGCTAAACTAAAGGTCGGGTAAGCTCGCTGTGTGTCTCCCTGCGCTGCGGCACACAAACCACCAAAGTCGCCACTAAACTCCATACATGCACACATCAACAGTAGATCGCACTCAAAGTTGGAAAGACCGAAAATTCTACATACTTGATCTAATGCTGATGGCGCTGGCATGGCAGCAATTGCTTCCTGTAAATCTTGCTGCCGTGAATACTCTTGTTCTTCGACTTCAGATTGATTCTGCGAGCTGAAAGTGTATTTTTCTATCGCACCGCGCACCACGGCTAGAGCTGCTGATAGGTAGCGCTGGTTTGCGTCATACCAATTGTGATTAATTGTTGTAGCATTCATAAAGCGTTTACCACTGCGCTGAAGAATCCTCCTGCTGCAAACCAATCAACTGTCGTCGCTTCCAAGCGTAGTGAAGAATATTAACTCCTAGTTCCTGAGCAGTGCGAATCACAAGTCGGGGTAAATTCAATTCTCTATCCAGTCCCCAAGCTGCTGCTAAGTCACCAATCACTAAAATAATTCCTCCCCCGATTAAAACTCGAACCAGGTGTTGATTGATTGTTGGCATTGCAGCAAATAAAAAAGGTCGTGTCCTTAAAGGATGTCTTCGCGATTCTTCTAAGGGTTTCAAGGGGCTTTCCAACTGAATAGCCAAGGCTTGAGTACTTTCAATCAGTCCTGTAGCGTCAGCAGGTGCATCAACGACAAGCACTCCACCGCTGTTTAAGTAACTTTTTAAGGATTCAAATTCAGGATTATTAAGAGATAATGCTTGTCTCCCCGTAAGGTATAAGAGGTCATATTCTTGGATACTTTCCTGTAAACTGACCTGACCTACTTCATCAGCCCCCCGCAAAAATGGGTACAGTGGTTCTACAGATTGTATCAAGTAAGATAAATTAAAAAAATTCCGAGCGCATTCACCATCATCACTATGATTTACTTGCGCCATACGTACAATTGCTTGGGGGCGTGCTTGTGCTGTACGACGGCAGGACAAATCAATATTGTTGTAACCAGGAAAGAAAACATCCGCAGGCTGGGTAATCGTAGTTTGTCCTGGTTGCAGGAGTATCCGACAAAGTTCTATTTCTAAACTTTCTGGTGTAGAGTTTTTTTGGTCAAATCGGTAGGTTTCTTGAACGATATCTTTCTGCTGCTCGTTGCGCAGTTCATTGGGGTCTACGTAACTTACTATTAAGTAGACCATAATCGGCTCAGTCTTTGCGACTTCTAAGTCAACCGGAAAGTCATAAGACTGAGGCACAACAATCAGATTGCCGGCTACATCAATTGCAATACCAGGCTGAATTTGTACCCATCGTCCATCGCGGTATTTAGCTTCTGCTTGACGGGGAGCCGGAATGACTCGGACGCCCAAACCACAGGCAATTCCTGGTTGGTTCAAGCATTGATAGTGAACATTTTGCTTTCTGCGATGATAATCGTGTGCTTTGCTCCAGCGTTTAGCATCTATGAGTAAACCGTCTGTTGCTTTAAGTCGTTCAAAGGGTTGGATTGGGGGTGGTGGAAAAGGATGTGTCATATAATTTTAACTTGTGGCTTCTATCAATAATTCATAAGTGCAATAAGCAGGTTTTTCTTGTTCGATGATTTGTCGTACTAATTCTTCGTGGATGCGATTAAGACGGTCTGGACGCAAGCGTACTACAAAGTGAAATGGTCGCCCACCTGCTAACACTGCTGTGCCGAGTTTTGCTTCCGCCAGTACAAAACTCTGACCAAAAGGTTCTGTGATGCTGATATGTTGCTCATCTAAAGGCAAACCTGTATATAGATGCAAGTAAAGACGCAAACCCTTACGGGTTCCGCGCCAGCGATAAAGTTCTACCGCACGGCGAATTAAACGCCGCTGTTGGTTGAGATTCCAAATCGAATCTACTGGCCAAGCAACCCAATGAGCCAAGAAAGGCAGTAGTGCCTGTGGAGAAGTTAATGGATCTAAGTTTGCCCACATGACATTGAAACTGTCGATCACAGGTTGAAAAGCTTGTTCAAAAATCTTCATGAAGCGACCAATATAGTCTACTTCCCGATACAAAATTGGCAAAAACTCCATGTAGTTACTGTAGGGACGGATGTATAAGCCAAATTCTTCTTGCTGAATTTTTTCAGTATCTGTATCTTGGTCAATGTATACAGATACTATGCAGCGAAAGTTAAGAATTAATTTGTCTGTTGTTCCCGCAACGATTGCTTGCTGATCCTCAAAAAATGTAGCGGGAATTTGAAAATAAAGCACAGCATCCATCTTTGAGCCTAGGGCAATCTCGCTACCTTCTGTACCAATCCGACACCAACTACTGGGAAAATCACCTTCAACTCTCAAACTCATCCGCAAGGGTCGCCTGGACAAGTTTTGCACTTGCACAATCATCTCGCTTGGTTCTCCCGGATGCAAGAGCAAATTAGGTCCAGCCACATCTGTGCTGTCGGAAAGAGGAGATGTCATAGAGACCGGTAAAGCCTCGGGAATTTGCATTGGTGTTAATACAATGCTTACAGCTGGGCTGGAACGACTTTGAACCATAGTATTTTCCCTTAGCTACTGATGATATCGATGACATGACTCGAACGCAGAACCGTATCAGTCCAAGAACATATCAAACCATTTGAACCTGGGTCAATCAAAGGTTCTGGTGCTGATTGTCGCCGCCAAATTCCCCCTTGCTTGCGGATGGGAAACAACAGAACTGCTCCTAAATAACGCACTCCCTGAGTTTGTTGCAGTAACGCCACAATATCTGATTGATAAACGGGTCTTCCAAATGGCCAACCTTTACCGTCTAGTCCTCCAGTTAAGGGATTTAAATATTTATACAGGGCAACCCGAATGTTGCGGAGAATCCCCTCTCGCGCCACGGTATTTTCATAGGCTGGTTCTAGAGAAATTTGGGTCTGAACGGAAACACCAATATATTCTGGTTCTTGCAGTTGTATTTGTACTCCTAGTAACCGTCTTTCATCTAAGTATTGCAAAACTTGCTCTTGGAGTTCGGCGCTGAGGATCAACTCTTCTGGTGCTATGCCTTCCCCTTGAGCAATGGCATCTGTATTTGCCTGAGGGACAATAACTAAACTCACTGTACCTGCAGTACTCTCAGCAGTCACTGGCAAACAGCGAACGCGAGCGATCGCTCCACCGCCCGCCGCCCGCGTCAAAACTTCAAAGTCTTCAGCTGTGACTGCGCGATCGCGGGTACGTAGTATGGACGGTGCCCTGATGACAGCTTGCTCCAATGATTCTCCATCCGTACCATTGATAGCTGCTTTATGGTTGATCACTCTGGCAACAAAAGGAACGCCAGACTTTAAAAACTGAAGTGTGGCAGCTTTGACATTACCCTGTTTACCGCCTCCAATGCGATAAGCAACCATTTTAATCTCTGAACCACTCGCAGGAACCGCCCCGTATTGGTGTTCAAGGGTGTCAATATCAGTCACTTGAACTGATGTGTCTTCTGCTCTTGGTTGCTGTCTTGGTTGCTGTAAATGGGAGCGAACTTGTGTTTGTCGTTTGATTTGACTGGGTTCTTTGATCAACGGTCCAAACTGCACTGTACCAGTTAATGAATCAATGGTATAATGACGGTCTAAAGGTCCAGAATCTGCAAAATCTCTCACCTCAACCCACTTTTGCGGCAAGCCACCAGGGGGAGTTACGGTAATGTATTCCTCGTTTCCTCGGCGTTCTAGAACAGGTGCCGATTGTAGTTGATAAGTCTGACCTGGTTTACCATTACTGATTCCCAAGCGTTCATCTTGAATTAGTGCGCTTTGACTAGCCCGAACCGTACCACCAATTGCCTGCACCCCTAAGCTAGTAATCCGTGGTGAACGATTGTAACCTGATTGATTTCCTTGTGGAGTTGTCAAGACACAGCGCAGCCAGCGACCTCGGTAAGTAGTAAAGTTTGTGACGGGCCAATTTGGAGGTAAATGCAGAACGACATCTGCACCTTGCTCAGGATTGCGACCCTGTTGCGCCATTTCATAAAAACTGAAGCCGCGAGTCAGATCATCTGCTTCGCGCAATAAAACTGGTTGCCATTGCTCTCCATCCCAAGCTTCCCAGGAACGAGGTGGTTGATTGGGGTTAATACCAGTAGGCGTAGCAGCAGGACCTGTGAAAGTGACTGCTAGGACATTACCATCTAAAGGATCATCAGAATTAATCACTAGGTAAAAGCAGTTACCAAACTGAGGTTGCTCCTCAAATACAGATTGTTCGCTACCTTCCCAATAGCCGTCAGGTTGACGAGTCCATTGATTTGTGAGTTTGACTCGGAAAGATTGAGGAATTTCTTCAACAGTTTGTGCCGTTAAAAAGTGCTGTAGCTCTGGTTTGGCGATGATTAAAGGAGAATCTGTGCTAAAGGTAATGGCTTCTGTGGTCTCTGTTCGCAAGGTCGAGACTTCTGTTCCCAATGGAATTGTATAAGCTTCAGGTAGGTCGGAGGTTAAATAAAAACTTAATTCTGTTCGTGCTGGGGCGGGAGGTTGGAGGCGAATACCCAGTAATTCTAAAAAAGCGACATAATTTTTACGTGGTACTTGGTTGAATCTGAGCAACATTTGGTCAGTTAACCAAGCAAATAACTCAATCAGCGTAATTCCTGGATCGCTGAGGTTGTGATCTGTCCATTCTGGACAGTAACGAGGGATACGTGTAATGCATTCTTCCACTAAGTCATCGAAGGAGCGATCGTCTAAGTTGGAAGTTGGCAGTTTAGGCAAAAAGTCAAATTCCACAGTTACTCTCCTTCACTAAGTAAATAGAAAGGATAAACAAAGCTGTTAACGTCAGAATAGTTTTTGAGACGATAATCAATAGTAATGTCTACTTTGCCACGCACTGGGTCAGGTTCAGTCAGAACTTGATTGATAATAATGCGCGGTTCCCAAACCTCCAAAGCCTCTAAAACATAAATACGAATCCGGATCAGGGTATCGCTATTCAAGGGCGCAAACGCCAATTCCGACAAGCGTGACCCAAAATTTGGTCGATAAACCCGCTCACCAACTCCAGTGCGGAGGATGATCCAAATGGATTCTTTAACTTTTTGATCTTCAGAGCTTAGTTGTATCCCACCCTGCAAATTCAAACTGAGTGGGAAAGCCCAACCTGTGCCCAAATAGGGTCTTTGCTGACCGTAAACCGTATCTGGCATGAAGACAATCCTCGCTCGTTCTGGCTGTTACGTCTATATCTTCAAAAATATCCGCAGATAAGTTTTAAACATATTCGCCAAACGTCGATACAATTTTGGAATCATAGATTTTAGATTTTGGATTGTGTCACCCGCCTATTAAAACAGAGTTACAACCACGGGTAATTTTATTAATTGGACCGAGTGCTTCCACAATGGTGTCACCCATGCGACAAGCAGGTAAGCCGTTGATTAGCACTGTTTTGCTACCGTCAATGACAACACCAGAACCGTGGGGAGGGACTGGTAGCGGTGTTGTGCAAACATGAATATCAGCACCAAGAGAGCTACTCTTGATAGTGCTATTCATAGAAGTTGATAGTGATGCCTTAGTACTTTGTTCTGTAGCTATAGCAGCAGGCGCTGCTGGTGTACCCAGAGCAGCTTTTGAGGCTGCTTCAACACTTATGATCGTCGCATCAGTGGCTTGTTTAGCTGCTAGCAATCCAGCGACCGACGCCGCAGGTATACCCCGCCACGCCGGGAGATTGCCAATCAGTACATCCCGGCTCCCTGGACCTCCTGTTAAGACTGGCGGTAAAGGGTGTGCTACAGAATCGCTAATTCTTGCTGCTGGTCTACCCATACAAACCTCCTCGGCACAATTACGTTGATTTACTTAGTTAAGTCGTATTAATTTACCATTGATTGTAATTGTAGCTCTAGCTTTAATGTCTATGCTCGTCTTAGCATTTAATGACATACTACCTGCTGAGTCGATGGAAATGGATTTACTTTTGTCGTCCATCTTGATCGAGTGACCGCCTTTGGTGGTAATTTCTATGCTTTTGTCACTATCATTCAAGTAAATTTTATGACCGTAAACAGTTTCTACGCGAACACCAGTTTTACTTGTACCTTTATCCTTTTCGACAAATTGTAAGGTATGTCCGGTACGAGTTTTAAATGTACGTAATCTTACTCTTTTGACATCTCCTTGTTGATCGATCGCATCATTCACCTTTTCTGGCGCTCCATCCATACCGTTCCAGACCCCTCCAATTATGTAAGGACGGTGTATGTCGCCGTGTTCAAAACCTACCAATACTTCATCACGGATCTCTGGTAAACAATCGAACCCTCTATCTTTTCCCGCTCCGGGAGCGACAACTCTCGCCCAATTACTTGTATGCTCTTCGGTAAGGGTAGGAAACTGCACTTTGACTCGACCTAATCCTTTTGGGTCTTTGTTATCAGTCACAATTCCTACTAAAAATGTCTGACCGGGCTGCAAGTGTACTTGCGGTGTAATGGTTGTAAATAAATTACCACCGCGTAATCCCCGCACGCTAAAATCAGTTGTATAAGTTCTTTGAGTGAAATTGTGGCGCGTTTCGGTAACGTAATATTTGCCGCTAAAGCGATCGCCCATTTTCTCCAGAGTCACAACCCGTCCCGGTCGAATTTTGGGATTACCTTCAGCTTTAGCATCAGCATAGACAAATTCACCGCCGAGTTCATCGCATAAAGCCTGAGCCATGATCTCTGCTTGTTTGTCGCTAAAGGTTGGTTTATCTACCACAGTCATGATCGGAGACTGACTATTGTTAAATTTATTACTAGTACTGCTGCCCGCCCCATTACCAGTATCAGTTATTACCTTTTCTTTCTGGGCTTTTGCAGTTCTTAATTTTTTCTTAGTGTAGTCCCAGTAACGCACTTCTACAGCGCTTACTTGTTCTGCACTGGTAATTCGGGTACTAAAGCTACTGAGATCAATTAGCCATGTCAATTTCAGAGATTCTTGACTCTGTGGCTTGCAAAAATTGATGCGATCACCTTGAATAAAGAGTTCAAAACCAATGCGAGCAGCCCTTGATCGCAAAAACTCCATATTAGTTTGGTTTTCTTGGAATACATACTCATGGGCTTCGCCACTGGGGTCTATTTTACCAGGTTTTATACCTGCTTCTTTTGCAATTTTACGAACTATATCGCTATCAGTTACATTCAAGAAAGAACGATTATAACGACCTCTGTGAAGACGATGGGAAATATCATAGCCGCGCACAACAATCGGTGCTTCAGATTTGTTATTAAAGTGAACCTCAATTGCTGTAATTTCGCCTTCAATCAGATATTCATCTAACTTCTTACCAAAATTTTTATCTTGGGTAGTACTTGAAGTAAAACCCAATTTGATTTTTTTACCAACTTCAAACAGCTTTTCATGACGCCAAGGCTTATGTTCCTCATTCTCTCGCCGCGTGGGAAAATAGCTGTTATGTACTACCAGCGTAAACATTGCTGGTAAATGAAGACTTTCTTCTATAGTAATTTGCAACAAATCTTTGATTAACTCAGGCGAAGCATTTTCCCAGCTTTGCCCTCCGCTAGAAAATTGTATTTTGGGTTTGCATAAATAAAGACTTGTGTCGGACATAAGTAGTAACCTAGAAATATCAATATATCAGTCATTAACGAGAGTTTCGTTGGCTATTTTGCTCTCTAGAAGACGATTGTCTTCCTGCTGGAGAGTTATTGTTATTCATTTGGGAACCGGGAGTAACGCGATTTTGTTCGCTAGAAGCCGATTGTCTTTCTCCAGAACGGTTATTTTGTTGATCCACGCGGGAGTCTTGCTGACGAGCTTCACCTGTAGAAGCCGATTTTTTGGTTCCAGGAAGGTTATTTGGATCTACTTCTTCCAAGGAAATATCTACCATCGCCCTTACTGGTGTACCATCGGAAAGAAACATATTTAAATTGTAGGTTAAGCTTTGGATTACACAATAAAAATATTCTTGATTCCAAGTAAATCTGTAAACAGGTGGACGTGTATCAGGTGCGCCATTAATAGTTTCTACACCTTGCTTGATAATATTTATGTACTTCATGACTGATTCTTTAGTCTCATAAGTATCGAATATCAATTGTTTCAGCGTAAACTTGTAAGGTTCAACACCAGAAAAGTTAATCTTAGGTAGTAAAGTAGTTCCTCTATTACCTTGATGTTTTTCCCAATTAACAGTCCTAGAGAAACTAATTTCTGTAGGATTAAACATCAATTCAATATCCTGTGCTTCACCGTTATAAGCTATGAGTTTGGCTTTCTGTAATGACTGCCCTGCCATTTGATTATTTCTCCTTTTGAAAAACTAAATTTACCAAGGTAAGCGACCTGAATAGACGCCATAACGTTCTCGTTCAATTTCCAACCTTTGTCGCAATCTGCTGTAAATTTCTCGCGCCAGAACTTCAAGGTTTGCATCATCATCTTTTTTAGAAGAAGAGGAGGGCCTTTGTATCGTCTCAGTTATCGGTTGTATATTTGTATTTATATCGGTATTTACTTCTCCCCCATCAGCAAAACCTTTAGGTTCTAGGTGTTTGGCAAAGACTTTTGGCGATTCTGATGGCACTTTTGAAGCATGAGATGTAAACTGAGAAAATTCAGAATGTCGATTAGATTTTACACTACCAAAGTTAAAGTCCGTGACATCACCACTGGCATTCAGTAATTCTTCAACACTCGACCATTGAGAGGGTGTGTCAGTAGAGGGAGGATTTTTTTGTCGAAAAATCAAAGAAGGTGATGAGTAATGAGAGGGTTCACCGACATTAGTTGTTTTGCTTACATTGGTATTAAGTTCTGGAGAACTGAGTATTGAACGCCTCTCCTTCCCAATGGACAATCCCAAAGACGAAGAAATCAGCGAATTAGATACTTGAGATGAGATATTATCAGAGTTTTTTGGTTGTAACGAAGTGTCTTGCAAAGAATCGACTTTAGTCGGAGACTCAACAGAAGTTGTCTCTTTTTGCTCCTTGGGATTGGATGTCTCTGAACGAGTAAGGATTGTATCGTTCGCTGTACCACCAGTGTTGATATGCTGTAGTAAATTGAGATTTTTCTGTGCATCCCTAGCATTGATGACAAACTCCCCAGGTGTAAGCATCGCAGGTACAGTATCAGAGGGTGCTATCGGCTGGTTGGTGTTAACGTAGGTAGTTGTTACATGTCCACCTGTAGCAAAACCCTGAGGTGCTGGCTTGTCGAGGTCAATTTTTGTTCCGGCTTCTCTGGGTGAGGAGTTTTCGTTGTTTTGTGCAGGAGTAGGGCTTTCTAGGGTATTTGAAGTATTAATTTTTGTTGTAGATCCAGTATTGATAACACCAAATGGTATATCCGAGACTACTTGTTGTTCATTGTTAACAAGGCTGGATACATTAGGTGTTTCCGCAATATTAGGTGTTGTCGCTGCTGAGGGGAAAGCTGTATTTTTTAGTACCTCAGAATTACTCTCTTCTACAATCTTAGAAGTGGGTGTTGACAGCAGTTGTGTTTCTGTTGAGGAAGCAGTGTATGGGGAAGCTTCAGGATTGGAACCTGGCTGTGGTTGTGTACTTTTTGCAACTTCAGCAGCGATGACATCAGAAGTTGCAGGTGATGTGAGTGGTGCTAAGTTGGGGATACTTTCTCTAGACTCATTTGGGGTGAGATTTGGATTGATATTGTTTTGCGGCAGTGTCGGTGTATCTTCAGAAGTTGCAGGTGATGTGAGTGGCGCTAAGTTGAGGATACTTTCTCTAGACTCATTTGGGGTGAGATTTGGATTGATATTGTTTTGCGGCAGTGTCGGTGTATCTTCAGAAGTTGCAGGTGATGTGAGTGGCGCTAAGTTGAGGATACTTTCTCTAGACTCAGTTGGGGTGAGATTTGAATTGATATTGTTTTGCGGCAGTGTCGATGTATCTTCAGAAGTTGCAGGTGATGTGAGTGGCGCTAAGTTGAGGATACTTTCTCTAGACTCAGTTGGGGTGAGATTTGAATTGATATTGTTTTGCGGCAGTGTCGGTGTATCTTCAATACTAGGCGAAGAGGGTACTGATAATAAAAGTGCATTTTCTCCCTGTGGGAGCATTGCATCATCAAAGACAGCATCGCTTCTGGTGCTGCTTGATATTAAGTCCGGTGCATTAGCTTTAGCTATACTTGTCTCGATTCCACCCGTATGCGATTCTCGTGCTGCTTGTAGTGGAGGGCTTGAAGTTTGCGGCTCCTTTCCTTGTGGTATTTGAGAGGTTGGGGAGCCAGTGTTGTGTTGAGGCGACTGGGGTGGTAAGGTGCTTTGATGATCAGGTGTAGTATTGTCGAATGTGATGTCGTCGTGTGGCGATCGCACAATGCTTTCCGAAACCTGGGGATCATGAACCGTTGTTAGTAACTCAGCATTGGGCAAAGTAGATGGTGAAGGAATTAGTTGCTCTTCATCATTGGCAAGATTGCTTACCAAAATAGGTTGTTCTTCAAGATTGGGTAATGTGGGTACTACCGGAATAGGCGTACTGGCGACAGAATCACTATCACTTGTAGTACTACTGGCTGAATCCCTATGCTGTTGTACTGATGGGGAATTATCGTTAAATATGTGGATTTGAGATTCAGCATCAAAAGGTTCATCTGCCGTTAATAATCTATCTTCATTAAGATTGATGCGAATGTTACTTTCATCAAATAATTGCTCAACTTTATTGTTAGCAGGTAATTTTACTGATTGCTTATTTCGCGTTTTAGATGGAGATTTTGTTTTTGATTTTGCTTGAGATGGGGATTTAGAAGATTTCGATTTCGATTTGCTTTTTAATTTTGCTTGAGTTTTATTTTGTTCTTTAGATTTAGGTTTTTCTTGAATATTCAGTTCCAGTTCAATCTCACTACTTGTATGACTATCAATTCTACTGGGTAATATATCTGCCATACTACCTTTGTCCTCCTGTTGAGGAGCCACCCCCGTGGGGAAGTCTCCTCCGTTGTAGACGCCATCTCGGCGGCTAAGAGCAAGGTGGGGAGTGGCGTGCGGCTGGAGTGGTAGCGTTTCCCCAATATTAGGCGGCATAGGGACTATAGACGCACTTTTTGCTTCGCTTGTGGTATTGTCAAATGTGATGTCGTGTGGCCATCGCTCAACGCTTTCCGAAACCTGCGGATTGTTAACGGTTGTTAGTAACTCACCACTGGGCAAAGTAGATGATAAAGGAATTACTTGCCCTTCATCATTGGCAAGGTTGCTTACCAAAATAGGTTGTTCTTCATTGGGCAATGTGGGTACAGCTGCTATCGTCTCCCTGGCGACATCGCTATCACTGGTAGTGCTGCCTAAATCCCTATGGTGTTGTAGTGATGGGGAATTATCGTTAAATGTGTGAATTTCCGATTCAGCACGAAAAGCTTTATCTGCCGTTAATAATCCATCTTGAGCAAGATTAATGTGAGTGTTACTTTCATCAAATAATTGCTCAACTTTATTGTTAGCAGGTGATTTTACTGATTGCTTATTTGTCGATTTAGATTGAGATTGGTGTTGAGACTTCGATAAAGATTGGGTTTTTGATTTGGCTGGAGATAGGGATTTAGTAGATTTCGTAGATGGAGATTTAGTTTTTGATTTGGCTTGACTTTTATTTTGTTTAAATTTAGAAATTTCTTGAATATTCCGTTCATTTTCATTATTAATATTACTATTAATTGTCTTAGGTAAGATATCTGGAGTACTACCTTTTATTTCTTCATCTGTATTATCAAAATTACTGTGTTTCTCCAAACTTGAATGAATTTCAAATTCAATTGATGCTGACTCAGCATCAAAATTATGATTCTCCCAAGTATCCGATTCTATTAATGGTTCTAGAAATGGTTTAGGTCTTTTAGATAATAAAATTTTAGAGTAATTAACTAATGGGGATCGCGTTGCTATCTTCCTGATCAAACCGTTTTGCCCATCCAGGAGGTTAGACTCTTTTTTCAATAAAAGTCTGTTAGGCTCGCACAAAGGCGCTCTTGCCCCAAGGGGAGGGGCTTTTGTTCCCAGTAAAGGTTGAATGATTTGCATAGTTATGGTGGAATAGCAAATTACTTAGACTCAAAGAATCCCGACTTCATCCTTTTTGTGGTATTACCTCCTCCTTTATCTTTTCCTACTTGTAAGCCTTCATAAGCCAGAGTTAATTCTTCAATGCCAACTGCATTTCCATCGGCTTGCAGCGTAGGTGTTTTCCATGCTATTGGAATCGCACCAATCAAAGTCCAACTCATCATTGTTTCGCCAGCTTGATTGAAGACAAGAATATTGACATTGCGTCGAGATGTTGCACCGTTCTCACTAAATACTTGATTAATCCAGTTCCAAAAACCTGAGTGATCTGTAACTCCACGTTTGAGAGTTACGTCCCCAAACTCTGCATGACCCAAGAAAACACGTTGCTGGTCGTTAACGCCTCCTTCGTGGAAGACATTTTTCTTGATTTGAACACTTAATCCTGTACACTCAGTAAAAGATGCAGCAATAGATTTATCTATCTCTACATAAAAACGATTGCTAGTAACGTAGTTTAGTTCATGGGCAATGCTGCTATTACCGTTAGAAGCCACTACAACCACCTCTCAGTACCATAGTTATTTACCCTCTCACGCTGATATCGCAGGTCTTCTTGTAACAACTCATACACACGTTCTGTGAGCTTGTTTATTAACAATGAGTCGTTGAGGTACTTATGTGCTTCTTGAGCAGCTGTGCTGGCATCAGCTGCCGCTGAAACATCGGCGTATCCGGCAGTACCACCAACGTCTCCTATGGGCGCTAAAAAAGTTTCTTTGCCTGTCTTGTCCATAACCAAAAAATCTGTCCTAACATTAAGGCTAAAGGTACTGCATCAGAATCAGAACTAGCCAAAAGTCGAACTTACTTTCCGCAGCCTTTATTTATTAGACCTTTGATCAATTGTTTTATCAATGCGATCTACTTAGCCTATTGGTTTTCCACATTAACGAATGCGGTGTCATAAAAGAGAGGAGAAATTATCGCACGTTAGAGATTCGACCCTCACAGCATCCGTTGTTACTAGTGCGCCATACAGTTATTAGATTTGTAAAGCAGGCGAAAAACTCCCTCTCTACTTGCACATAGGAGTTGGGGAATTATTAAGTTGTATATGGCAAAATTGAAGAGAATTCATATTGTTATTGGTTAAATCAGTAATGCTCGTCGGTCAAATTCTCCGCCAGCGCTATAAAATTGTCAGACTCTTAGGAAGCGGTAGCTTTGGAGTTACCTATTTAGCTGAAGATTTAGATTTACCCGATCATCCTGTGTGTGTTGTAAAAAACCTCAAGCAAAACCAAAACCCAGAATATTTACAACTTGCCCGAGGGTTATTTGACAGGGAAGCAAAGGTTTTATATCACTTAGGCAATGAGTGCAGTCAAATTCCCAGACTTTTCGCCCACTTTGAAGAAAACAGCGAATTTTATCTAGTACAGCAATTTATAGATGGGCACGATTTGAGTGAGGAAATTTTTCCTGGCAAGAAGTGGAGTGAAGCTCAAGTAATACAACTGTTACAGGAAGTTTTAGAACTTCTTACATTTATTCACAATAAGAATATCATTCACCGAGACATTAAGCCACAAAACTTAATGCGTCGCAAGACAGACGGCAAGATAGTGTTGATAGACTTTGGCGCTGTCAAGCAAATTAGCGGATTAGTAGTCAATGCTCAAGGGCAAACAAACGTCTCCATTATTGTTGGTACTTCTGGCTATATGCCCAGCGAACAATTAAATGGGTTTCCCAAGTTAAGCAGCGATGTTTATGCAGTGGGGATGCTGGGGATTTATGCTTTAACTGGGATCAAACCTCAGGAATTGCCAAGAGACAGTGGCAGTTGTGAAGTCTTTTGGCGAAATTTGGCTTTGGTTAGCCCTAGACTGGCAAATGTGTTAGATAAAATGGTGCGTTATCACTTCAATGAACGTTATCAAACAGCATCCGAGGCGTTGCAAGCGCTAACACCACTATCGCGATCAACCTTCATATCGCCATCACCGCCATCACCACCACAGTCATTACTAACCTCCATACTACAACAAGTGGGAGCGAACCAGAAAGTTTTAATTGGTGCTGGAGTCGGGGCAGGAGTGCTACTTGGAGTGGGATTGCTATTTTTGAGTTTTTGGAGACAACCCACACCTGATTCGGGACAAGCTACATATGATTCGGGACAAGTCAAACCTGGTTCGATACAACCCACACCTGATTCGGGACAAACTACAGATGATTCGGGGCAAGTCAAACCTGATGCGACACAACCCACACCTGATTCGGGACAAACTACATATGATTCGGGACAAGTCAAACCTGATTCGATACAACCCACACTTGCTGATGTGCAATCGGCTTGCCCGGATATACCTCTACCACCTCTACCACCTCTACCACCTCTACTACCTCTACCACCTCTACCACCTCTACCTAGTAAACCCGACTGGGAAAATAACCAAAACAAATATTACGGTTTTGCAAAATATAACCCAACGACAGGTAGAGGAATCATGATCTATCCCGATCGTAACGGTGAATATGTTCGGTATGATGGGGAAGTAAAAAATGATAAGTTGAGCGGTTGTGGAATTTTGACATATGCCAATAAATCCCGCTACATAGGTCAGTTTGAGAATCATACTCTTCAAGGCAAAGGTATATATATTGATAACAAAGGTTGTGTATATATAGGGTTATTTAAAAAGCACTTTGAAGGTCCAGGTACGTGGATATCTAAAGACGGCAAACGCTGGAGAAGTAGGGACGGAAAAGTGAATAATAATACTTTTAGTTGCGAGTGATTTTTAAGAGAGACTCTTTCTAAATACCGAGAACTATCTAGTATTTAAATAATTTTACTGCTTCTAAAAAATTTTTGATCAATTAGGAAAAGCATAGAAATAAAGAAACATTCTATATCTATAGATATGTATTATTAAATCAATTTCTGATATAGTTTTGCTATCTATGTTGTACTTATTATATCATTTTTTTGCGTAATTTTACTTAAAAAAGTAAAAATAAATAGTTCAAGCTAAAAAACATGAGATTATGTAAAGTGTGTTAAGCACTGGCGTAATGCATAAAAATTAAAAGCACGTGATAACTGATTAACTTCAGTTATCTTGGCTTTTAAGCGATAAGAACAACAAATTGTTGTGTCATACTTAGTTCTTCGCAACCGGAGGAACACAAGCGTGATGCAGATCAGAAATTTTACCAATTTTACCTACTCTGTCCCACATCATATGGGCAGAGCGCATTCCTAATCGCCCTGTTGTAGGCTATAAAGCCCTAATAGCTGTCTTCCTCATACCGTCAAGTACTATCCTGCGATTAAGGTGATTTTTGTTTTCGCTGTGTGTGGATATTTAGAGGAGTGAGAAATGAATCAAAAGTTACTTATAAAGCTGATATTAGTTTTCTCTAAAACTTCTTTACTCGCTGTTACAAGTTTAGTTATTTTTCTACAACCATCCCTAGCACAATTTCCACCAACTACACCGGACACAACCACGCCACCAACCACACCACCAACCACGCCACCAACTACACCGGACACAACCACACCACCAACCACACCACCAACCACACCACCAACCACACCACCAACAACACCACCAACCACACCACCAACCACACCACCAACCACACCACCAACCACACCACCAACAACCACACCACCAACAACCACACCACCAACAACCACACCACCAACAACCACACCACCAACAACCACACCACCAACAACCACACCACCAACAACCACACCACCAACAACCACACCGCCAACTACAACACCGCCAACTACAACACCGCCAACTACAACACCGCCAACTACAACACCGCCAACTACAACACCGCCAACTACAACACCACCAACTACAACACCGCCAACTACAACACCGC
>JAESFT010000198.1_pt1 | contig 63513 bp, 55 predicted proteins | sample 9269451 | NCBI WGS metagenome assembly JAESFT01 (sample SAMN14502557, study PRJNA617106) | algae metagenome | isolation source: Scytonema hyalinum WJT4-NPBG1 and co-occurring heterotrophs from well... | place: USA: Mojave Desert, Joshua Tree National Park, California | collected 2006-05-25
ACGGGCGTCACCCGTGGCAAACGCCTCGTGGTGCTGGTGGCGCAGAGGAAAGCCATCGGCATTGCTGTGCGAGGCGGGAGCATGAAACGGCGATGGACCAAGCTCAAGGAATGGATGGCCGAGGCAGGACCCGCGAAGACCGCATCTGCCTACTCGGTTAAAGCAACAGGTGCGGCTCCAAGGCAGCGGGCTGCATAGATCCTTGCGATCAAGTCAGACCACTACGGCTTTCCACGTTCCTTCGCCTCTGCTGCGACAGCCCGGCAGCGGTCAAGTAGCGCCTGAACCCGCATCTTGCGGCAGGTGGTCCGCATGGCAGCGGCTCGGGCCGTGTCTCCCTCCTGCTCTACCTTCAGGGCTGCACGAGCGAGAAGATCGGCTCGGGCCTCAGCGAAGGTGGCCTCCTGGTGCAGGGCTCGGGCGAGGTCATTTAGGGTGAGATAAGGCTTGCGCGGGCTCAGCATGGGGTCAGCCTAGCACGCGCTGAGACCCTCCCGGCTGGTCTCGGGCACCCACCTCAAGGGGGGCTCGCCAGCACCTCATCCACCCATGCAGGTACTGTTTCACCCGCTGGTCCGTATCGCCGCTCGTCGAACACATGAGCGTTATCCGATGGCTCCAGGTTGATCTCGCAGGTCCTGATGCCAAGACCCTTTGCTTCCGTGACAAAGCCAGCCGCTGGGTAGACCGACCCTGACGTTCCAATCGCCACGAAGAGGTCGGACCCGTGCAGCGCATCAAAGATCTCGTCCATGCGGAGCGGCATCTCACCAAACCACACGACGTGAGGACGAAGTGAGCCCGTGTGCCCGCACCCTGGACACGGCACCTCGGTGCTGAGGTCCAGCCGCCACGAAACGACGCTCTCACATCTCGATGCTCTGGGTGCACAGGAACAGGTCGCCTCCACGGGCCGCAATCTCTGCTTCCAGGTGTGCCAAGGCTGCATGCGCCGCATTCGGGAGAGCATCCAGCAGGTTCTGGCGGCGCATGTTGTAGAACTCGTGCACCCGATCAGGATCGTGGGCGAACGCTTCGGGGGTCGCGAGCTTCATCAAATCGAACTTGGCCCAGATGCCAGTACCAGCTTTGTCGCGGAAGGTGCCAAGGCCGCTCTCGGCCGAAACGCCCGCTCCGGTCAGAACAAAGATCCGCATCGTTGCCCGGCTCCATCGAGCAGCCCCAAGGCTGGCTCCCGCACCCGCTCAACATGAAGCCTGACGGAGCGCCTCCGATAGGTAGTCCACAAAAGCGCGAACCTTATGTTGAAGATGGCGCGCTGTCGGGTAGACGGCAAACACGTGCCGCGCCGCAAACCCATAGTCGGGCAGCACCCGTACCAGTTCACCCCTCTCTATACAGGGCTTTGCGACGAACGACGGTAGCGTGCCAATGCCAACCCCGGACACCAAGAGATCGCGCAGCATCAGGCTATTGTTTGCCGTAACCCTCGCCTGCACCGCAAAGGACACGACGCCCTCCGGCCCATTAAGCGTCCACGTCGTCGGGTGATCGGCCAGCGTATAGGCAAGACAGGTGTGCTGGTGCAGATCATCAATGCGGCTCGGGGCGGCATTCGTCGCCAAATAAGACGGCGCAGCGCAGATGATCTGATCCACATCTGCTAGACGGCGAGCCACCAGCGACGAGTCGGCAAGCTCAGCCCGGATCCGGATCGATACATCGAACCCACCTCCGACCACACCGAGAAGCTGGTCACTCAACGTGAGATCCACCTTCAGCTTAGGGTACGCTTCAAGGAAGTTCGGCAGTAGGGGCGACAGGATCGTGAGCCCAAAAGACATGGGTGCGTTCACCCTCAGCCGTCCCGTGACTTCGGTCGCCTTCTCGGAGACGTTGCGCTCCAGGTCCTGGAGCCCATCGAGCCATCGACAGCATTCGGAGAAGTAGAGGCTGCCCGGCTCGGTCAGGCTCATGCGGCGCGTTGTTCGCTGGATCAGAATTGCGCCAAGGTGCTCCTCCAGTTGCCTGATTTGGTTGCTCAGGCCCGCAGGTGACATCGCCAAGTCCTCGGCAGCCCGGCTGAAGCTCCCAAGCTCGACGACACGCCGGAACGAGCGCATGGCGGCAAGTAGGTCCATATTCTTTCCTGCGGGCGAAAGGTGTCTTCGCAACTCAGCAGATTATCGTCGCGACCTATTCGATCAATCTCCCCCTCACCAGCCGCGCTGACGGGCAAAGGTGCCCTCCGGCCTTCGGCGATCACTGATGGGGACGGACAATGACACTCAAGACCATCGTTACTGCCGCTACACTGGCGGCGGCAATTCTTCCCGTGGCTGCCATCCATACGGCAGCCGCAGAGCCCACAAAGCCTTCTGTCGTTCGCTCAGGCTATGTCGAACAACTGACGCCCGAGAACAGCTTTCTTGTTCTCGTGGACCTTCAGGACATGTTCGGCCTGACCATCGGGTCCATCGATCAGACGGCACTCATCAACAATGCAGTCGGTGTGGCTAAGGCGGCAAAGGTGTTCAACGTGCCAACGGTGCTCGCAACAGCGAACGCCCGGACCTTTGCGGGGCCATTCTTTGCGCAGGTGACCGAGGCACGCAACGAGCTACCGGTGTACGACCGAACGGCCATCAACGTCTGGGACGACCATCGGGTGGTTGAGGAGATCAGGCGCTCTGGCCGCAGGAAGATTGTCATTGGCGGGCTCTGGACCGCGAACTGCGTCATGCTACCTGCGCTGTCAGCGCTGGCGGAGGGCTATGAGGTCTACATCCTGACGGATGTGTCAGGTGACATCAGCCGCGAGACCCATGACCGTGCGGTTCAGCGGCTTATTCAGGCTGGTGCAACACCGATCAACTGGATTGCGCTCATGCTGGAGTGGCAGCGCGACTGGGCGCGTAAGGAAACGGCTGGCAAGGTCGGTGAGATTGCCAAGGCTCACGGTGGTGCGTGGGGGCTTGGAGCAAGCTATGCGGGTGCAATGCGGGTTGGCTCGGAAGGTCACTAGCGGATCTGGGCAGGAGAGTGGCCATCCACTCTCCTGCCGCTCAGGTCTACGCCAAGTGGGTACCAGCCGTGAGATACGGGGAACGTTGCATCCTCGCGACAGGCTGGAAGCTCATTCCAATTAGCGCAAAGCAACCATCGAACTCCTCAATGTTCCTCGACCGCAATGGAGCGGCCCTGACCTTCGGCCTGACTGAGGCGCGTGGCCTTGTCTTGGATAGGGGTGAAGGGCTGCGAGGTTGGCTGGAGGTGCCGATTACTCGAAAGACCATGCCGTCGCGCGGCCGTACCTGAACTTGATAATCCCAGAGGGAAAGAAGCCTTTCGCAGCCGCACGAAGTTCAAGCTGAGGACACGGCCGCACAAGCAAACCGTCCGTAATCGGAAGTCCATCTGATCGTTGGCTGGCTCTCCGCCAACCATTAACTAGGATATCGCTCGAACTCAGGCAGTTCGTGCGCGGTCTTCATCCAAGCAACCCGCTCGGCCGTCTGTATGTGAACCTGCGCGGGCAGGAGGTCGGGCTGGTCGAGCGTGCCGGTCTGCACATCGATCATTCCGGGAAGGACCTGCTCATTGATGTAGAAGAGCCCCGTCCCGAAGTCGCCGCAAAAGAGCCTGCGACCATGCTCCGATGACTCGTAGGTTTTTGGAGTGCCGACGATGCTCACCTGATCGGCAGGCACCATCGCCCAGCCCACCATCGGAGCACCTGCATGGCGACGGCAGTCCGAACAGTGACAGAGTGCATGGTGAAGCACCTCGTCTGGCATCTCGTACTTGATGCGCCCGCAATGGCATTGGCCTTGTAGCTTCATCTGTTTTCTCCCCTACTTCTCTGTGCAAGGCTCGGCCTACGACCGATGCTCGGTTGCGACCGCCTCCTGAAGCCAATCTGCCTTCTCCCCTGAAATACGACCGAACCGAGTGATCCTCCCGCGCACGTAGCCGCGCGAGACCATACGGTCTGCCTCCGCCACCCGGCACTCCGCATCAGCCAAGCCGCCAATCGCGTCGTGGACTGCCATTCGAAGGGCTTTTGCAGCGTCCCCTTCGGCTGCCTCGACATACGATGCGGCAATTTCTTCCACGTCACGGCTCACGGCGCAGGCTCCGAGCATGTTCCCGATTTGTTCTATTCTGGGACGCCGAGGCTCCGCGTCAATGGCCAAGGTTGAGGGTGAGGATTGTGGGGGTAAGCCTGCGGGGCCATTGACGGACCACTCGCGATTCGCAGCCGCATCATCGCCGCGCGAAGTGGTCTTTCGCCGTGAGCTTCTGCGTTGGCAGGCGGATCGCCTCCGACGCGAAGATCTCCTGCTTCAGGAATGCCTCTTCGACCGATGCTGAGGTCTCTGGCAGGTCGATGTACCAACCCTTCGGAGACCCGTCCGAGCCATCCGACCAGCGGTAGCCCCTCCCCTTCAGGATGTCCTTGCAGTCAAAAGGAGCGTCCTTGGCCCAGAGGCGGATCGTGCTCTGACGGGGGCTCTCCAGCAAGGCAGCAAGCGCAGGTCTTCCGGACACCTTCAGGGGTAAGGCGAGGATGTGCAGGAGGGCGTGGCAATCGTCACTCGCCCGATGGCCGGTGTGGAAGAGGCCGTACTGGCTGAGAATGTAACCGAGTTTCTGCGCATCCAGCGCCTCATCCCGCCAGGGGATCTGCTCCATCGAGCAGGCCCAGTTCATCTCCTGGAACAGCGGCCAATGACGCTCGCAGATCGGGAGGTCGAACTTGGCATTGTGGGCAATCACGATCCCCGCACCGGCCACAAACGCCTCGATGTCCTCGACTGCAATCAAGCGGCCCTGAACATCCGCGTCGGAGATCCCGGTCAGGCGGGTGATCTCAGGTGGGATTGGGGCCGAGGGCTGGCGCAACTGGCTGAAGGTGCCGGTCACGCGAAAGACAGTGCCGTCACGTCCGTACTCGAACTTGATCATCCCAAGCTCGATCACCTCAGCAGTCGCCGTGTCGAGCCCGGTCGTCTCCACGTCCAGGACGACACCCACGAACGTTCGCTCACCGCTGGGAGGCTCACAGAAGGACAAGGTGGGTCGGATGCGGCGCAGGACGCGGAAGTTGCCGGTCGCCTCCAGGGCACGGGCGATCTCCTCGTCTGCCATGCTGCTCGCCCCGAAGGACCCAGAAGCCGACACTCATGATAATGCCGCCCCTCCAGCCTGTCGGAACAGACAAGCTTGAAGGGGAGCGCCTGTCGAGGGTTGGTAGCGTTATCCACAGCTAGGATTGTCGGCTATGTGCGGTGGTAGCGGGTCGTCCGCTGATAGGCCACAGCCTGTGAAGATCTCTGGTTAACGGTTCCCGCACTAATCGGCCGCCATGCAGGCAACTAAGGTGAGCTTGCTTGGCGCAAGTGCGAGATCAATGCTGTAGCTAAACCCTGTAGCTGATGCAGCTAAAACGGGTGCTAAGTGACTGATTTGATTTCATGGCACGCCCTACGGGAATCGAACCCGTCTCTCGACCGTGAAAGGGTCGTGTCCTGACCGATAGACGAAGGGCGCAAGATGGGGCCGGTGGGGCCTCAATGCCCGCGTCATATAGAAGGCTTGAGCGGAGGGAGCAACCCTCAGGGGCGCCTTTCCAGGTGCGACTTATGCAGGCGTTTCGCCGAACTGCTGCGCCAACGCTGCCGGCTAGACGGCGGAGCCTGGCGCAGCGGCGTCGACGATGCGGATCGACACCTTCTCGCCGCCGCCCCAGCGATCGATCGACAGGGTACCGGCCACATGCAGGCTCGCACCGAGCGCGCGGGTCAGCGCCGTGCCGAGGGGCTGACCTGCCGCCCGAAAGGCGATGCCGCCGATCTGCGACCCGTCGCCCGCGCGCAGGCGCACCTTGAGGTGGCCGCCGCTCCCGACCTCCCGCGCCTCGACCACCCGGTGATGGGGAAAGGCGAAGACCGGCTCGGGCTGGCCCGAACCGAAAGGGCCTGCCCGCTCGATCGCGGTCACCGTCGAGACCTGCGCGCCGCCGGCGGTGAGCGTGGCGTCGATCGGGAGCGTGTCGACCGCCAGCGACTGGCCGACCGCGTCCGCCAGATGCTCGGCGGCGAAAGCCGTGAAGCGCTCCAGATCGGGATGGCGGATCGTGATTCCCGCCGCCATGACGTGGCCCCCGCCCTTGACCGCGAGACCCTGATCGACGGCCGCTCTCACCATGCGCCCGATATCGACGCCGGCCACGGACCGGCCCGAGCCCGTGGCGGCGCCTTCCGGGTTGATGTGGAAGGCGAAGGCCGGGCGGCGGAAGCGCTCCTTGAGGCGGGAGGCGATGAGCCCGACGACGCCGGGGTGCCAGTCGGGCGAGGCCGTCACCACGAGCGGCGCGTCCGGCTGGCGCTCCAGTGCCTGGTATGCCTGCGCCTCCGCCTCCTCGACGGCGGCCTGTTCGATCACCTGGCGCTCGCGGTTGAGGCGGTCGAGTTCGGCCGCGAGTTGGCCGGCCTGGAAGGCATCCTGCGTGAGCAGCAGCTTTGAACCCAACGCCGCATCGCCGATGCGTCCGCCTGCATTGATGCGAGGCCCGACAAGGTAGCCGAGGTGCCAGCACTCGGGCACGCCCGCAAGGCCAGCCGCATCGAGGAGCGCGGCAAGACCCGCCCTGCCCCGACCGCGCATGACCGCGAGGCCCTGGCGCACGAAGGCGCGGTTGAGCCCGGTGAGCGGCACCACGTCGGCTACGGTCGCGAGCGCCACGAGATCGAGGCTCGCCATGAGATCGGGTTCGCGCCGTCCGGCAAAGAAGCCGCGGCTGCGCAGCGCGCGGTTGAGCGCGACGAGGGTGAGAAAAACGACGCCTCCGGCACAGAGGTGCCCGAGACCCGAGAGGTCGTCCTGCCGGTTCGGATTGACCAGCGCCGTCGCATCCGGGAGCCGCTCCGGCGCCTGGTGGTGATCGAGGACGACCGCGTCGAGCCCGAGCCGCCGGGCCTCGGCGATGGGCTCGTGGCTGGCGGTGCCGCAATCGACGGTGACCAGGAGACCGGCACCGCGCGCTTTCAGGGCGCGGATGGCCTCCACGTTCGGGCCATACCCTTCCGTGATGCGGTCCGGGATGTGGATGATGTAGGGCAAGCCGCAGCCCGCCAGATACTCGGCCAGCAAGGCCGCGCTGCAGGCCCCGTCCACGTCGTAATCGCCGAAGATCGCGACCGTCTCGCGCCGCTCGACCGCATCGGCCAGGCGCGCGGCCGCCGCTTCCATGTCGGTGAGCGTGTGCGGATCCGGCATCAGCTCGCGCAGGCGGGGGGCCAGGAAAGCGGGCGTGTCGCCCACCGCAATGCCGCGGCCGGCCAGGACCCGGGCCAGCACGTCCGGCACGCCGTGGGTCTGGGCAATCGCAAGCGCCGTCACCGATCGTGCAGAATCGCAGCGTTCGGTCCAGGTTCGACCGAGCACGGATTGAGCGACCCCGAGGAAGGGGGGCTGCGGAGCGATGAGGGCTGATTCGGGCACGGGGCGAGAGGGTAGCGGAGATTGTGGTCAAAGTAGCTGAGGGCCGCGCCCCTCAGACATCCTGCCGGTACTGGATGAAGCCTGTGCGCTTGGCGACCCGTTCGTAGAGCGCCTGAGCGGTGGCGTTCGTTTCGTGGGTCAGCCACCACACGGTGGGGGCGCCGGCGGCCTTCGCTTCCGCGTAGCAGGCTTCGATCAGTGCTCGGCCGACGCCCTGGCCGCGGGCCTCGTCGGCCGTGAAGAGATCGTTGAGATAGCAGCGGTTCGCGACCGACCAGGTGGAGCGGTGGAAGACGAGATGCGCGATCCCGACGAGCCGGCCGTCGCGTTCGGCCCCGAGGCCACGCACGGGCTCGGCTGGATGGTGCAGCCGCTCCCACAGGGCCTCGGTAGCCTCCGGGGGCAAGTTCGCCTTGTAGAAGGTGAGATAGCCCTGCCAGAGCGGGTCCCAGGCAGGGCGGTCGTCACGCCGCAGCGGACGGATGGTCACCGGCATTGCAGCGGTGTCCCCTGCCCTAGTCGAGGTGGAACTTGGCAAGTTCCCGGTGCTCCGCATGGATGCGGCGCACGGTGCCTGTGGCGGAGCGGTACACGATGGTTTCGGTCTCGATCACATCGCGGCCGAAACGCACGCCCTTGAGGAGCGCGCCGTCCGTGACGCCGGTTGCAGCCACGACCACGTCGCCGGAGGCGAGGTCCCGCATGTCGTATTTGCGGTTCGGATCCTTCACGCCCATCTGGGCCGCGCGGGTCTGCTTCTCCTCCGTATCGAGGATGAGACGGCCCTGCATCTGGCCGCCGATGCAGCGCAAGGCGCCGGCCGCGAGTACGCCCTCGGGCGCGGCGCCGATGCCAAGATAGATGTCGATGCCGGTTTTGTCGGGCATGGTGGTGAAGATCACGCCGGCCACGTCACCGTCGGCGATGAGGCGGATGCCGGCGCCCGTCTTGCGGATCGCCGCAATGAGTTCCGTGTGGCGCGGCCGGTCGAGGACGAGAGCCGTGATTTCGTTCGGCTTCACGCCCTTCGCCTTGGCGAGCGCGTGGATGTTCTCCTCAGGAGATGCGTCGAGATCGACGACGCCGGTCGGGTAGCCCGGGCCCACCGCGATCTTGTGCATGTAGACGTCGGGGGCCGCGAGCAGGGTGCCGGCCTCGGCCATGGCCATCACCGCGATGGAGCCCGGCATGTCCTTGGCGCAGAGCGTGGTGCCCTCCAACGGATCGACGGCGATGTCGACCTTCGGGCCCTGCCGGTTGCCGACCCGCTCGCCGATGAAGAGCATGGGGGCTTCGTCACGCTCGCCCTCGCCGATCACCACGGTGCCGTCGATGGGAAGCCGGTTCAGCTCGCGCCGCATGGCGTCCACGGCGGCCTGGTCGGCGGCCTTCTCGTGGCCGCGCCCGCGCAAGCGCGCCGAGGCCACGGCCGCGCGTTCGGTCACGCGCACCAGTTCGAGGGTGAGAATGCGCTCGATCACCTGGCCCGGTTGGACCGTAATCCCTTGCGTCATGGACGTGTCAGCTCCCTGATGATCTTAGGTTTTGTCTGCGTTACTCGCACTCGATGCGAACGCCGTGGTTGAGCGGTACTCGCGTTCGATGCCGTGGTTCAGCGTTACTCGCGCTCGATGCGAATGACTTGGGGCGGCTCCGCAATAAGCCCGTCGGCCATGATCTTGTCGAGCGCTGCGCGGATCGCGGATTCGGTCGCGGCATAGGTGATGAGCACCAGCGGCACCGGAGCGCCGGAGCGGCCATGCGGGTCCTTGGCGGCCGCGGGCTCCGAGCGCTTCTGGAGGATGCTCTCGAGCGAGATGTCGCCCTCGGCCATGCGGGTTGCGATGCCGGCCGCCGTGCCCGGGCGGTCGTGAACCGTCAGACGGATGTAGTAGCCCCCCTCGTGGCGCTGCATCGGCGCGCGGGCGGGCTTCTCAAGCCGGTCCACCGGCCGGCCGAACGGGGCACCGGCCTTGCCGGAGGCCACGTCGGCGATGTCGGCCACCACGGCCGACGCGGTAGGATCGCCCCCGGCCCCCGGCCCGATCAGGGTGAGCTCCCGCACGGCATCGGCATCGATGGTGACCGCGTTCGTGACGCCCATCACCTGGGCGATCGCGGATGTCTTCGGCACCATGGTGGGGTGGACGCGCTGCTCGATGCCTGTCTTGGTACGCTCGGCAACGCCAAGCAGCTTGATCCGGTAGCCGAGTTCCTGGGCCATCTTGAGGTCCAGCGGCGTGATCGAGGAGATGCCCTCGACGTAGATGGCGTCGGCGTCGAGCTCGGTCCCGAAGGCGAGGCTCGTGAGGATCGAGAGCTTGTGGGCCGTGTCGAAGCCTTCGACGTCGAAGGTCGGATCGGCCTCCGCATAGCCGAGGCGCTGCGCATCCTTCAGGCAATCCGCGAAGGTGAGCCCCTCCAACTCCATGCGGGAGAGGATGTAATTGCAGGTGCCGTTGAGGATGCCGTAGAGGCGCGAGATCGTGTTGCCGGGCAGCGCCTCGCGCAGGGTCTTGATCACAGGGATGCCGCCGGCGGAGGATGCCTCGAAGGCGAGGGCCACGCCCTTGGCCTCGGCCGCGCGGGCGAGCGCCATGCCATGCTTGGCGAGAAGCGCCTTGTTGGCCGTCACGACGTGCTTGCCGGCCGCGAGCGCCGTCTCGACGGTGGCACGCGCCGGCCCCTCGGAACCGCCGACGAGCTCGACCACGCAATCAACCTCGGGCGAACGGGCGAGCTCCACCGGATCGTCGAACCAGGCATAGCGAGAGAGATCGAGGCCGCGGTCGCGGGCCTTGTCCCGGGCGGCAACGGCGGTAACGCGCACGGCGCGGCCGCAGCGCTGCGAGAGAGCATTGTCCTGGCGGGCCAGGATGCGCACGACCGAGGCACCAACGGTGCCGAGGCCGGCGACGCCGACCCGAAGAGGCTGTGTCACGGTGGAGTTCCCGGAATGGCTCGAAGCGATGTGAGCGGCTCTTTACGACCGTCACGCTCGGCTGTCCATGGAGCGGGCCCGGCGGGGCACGCCCCAGGCTCGGTCAGGCGGACTGGCGCCCCGTAGGCTGCATCACGTCCGTGCGGGTGATGAGGCTCGCCACCACCGAGAACAGCCCGAACAGCAGGTGGGGCCAGAACACCCGGTCGGCAAAGCCGAACAGCCAGGGCGAAACCGCGAGGAAGGCGCCGGCCAGCCCGTCGAGCCCCAGATGGAGCGTCATGGGCAGGATCCGTAAGGCCCCGAGCTCGTAGTCCGTCACCAGGCTGTAGAGGATGGCGCCCACCCCGAAGACGACCGCAAGCCACTTGGCGGCGGTCACATCGGCGAAGCCGAAGAGCCAGGGCGTCGCGAGAAGCGCGATGCCCCACAGGTAGTCGATAACGCCGTGAATGCGGGAGGGCAGGAAACGCATGGGGATCCTCGGCTTGGCCGGGGAGCCAACGGTGAGCCGCCCGAGCGGTTCCGCATCCTGCCCGCCGGGCCTAGACGGCCTTAGCGATCGGGATCACGTTGTGGAGCGTCTGATCCGCGTTGTCGAAGAACTTGCGGATGTTGCGCGCCGCCTGGCGGATGCGCTGCTCGTTCTCGACAAGGGCGATGCGCACGTAGTCGTCGCCGTGCTCGCCGAAGCCGATGCCCGGCGCGACCGCCACATCGGCCTTCTCGACGAGGAGCTTCGAAAACTCGAGGCTGCCCAGATGGCGGAAGCGCTCCGGGATTTCGACCCAGGCGAACATGGAGGCGGTCGGAGCCGGGATCGGCCAGCCGGCCTTCTCGAAGGAATCCACCAGCACGTCGCGGCGCCGCTTGTAGGTGGCCCGCATCTCCGCGATGCAATCCTCCGGCCCGTTCAGGGCGGCCGTGGCCGCCACCTGAACCGGCGTGAAGGCCCCGTAATCGAGGTATGACTTCACCCGCGCCAGCGCCCCGAGCGGCCGCTCGTTGCCGACCGCGAAGCCGATGCGCCAGCCCGCCATCGAGAAGGTTTTGGACATGGAGGTGAACTCGACCGCGACGTCGATGGCGCCCGGCACCTGAAGCACGGAGGGCGGCGGGTCGTTGTCGTCGAAATAGACCTCCGAATAGGCTAGGTCCGAGAGCAGAATGAGCTCGTGCTTCTTCGCGAAGGCGACGAGGTCCCGGTAGAAATCGAGGGACGCCACATAGGCGGTCGGGTTCGAGGGATAGCAGACCACGAGCGCGAGGGGCTTCGGGATCGAGTGCATCACGGCCCGCTCGGCCGCCACGAAGAAGTCCGGGGTCGGCTCGGCGGGAACAGAGCGAATCACGCCGCCCGCCATGAGGAAGCCGAAGGCATGGATCGGGTAGCTCGGGTTCGGCACAAGGATCACGTCGCCCGGCGCCGTGATGGCCTGGGCCATATTGGCGAAGCCCTCCTTGGAACCGAGCGTCGCCACCACCTGCGTGTCGGGATTGAGCTTCACACCGAAACGGCGGGCATAGTAGCCGGCCTGGGCCCGGCGAAGACCGGCGATACCCTTGGAGGCCGAGTAGCGGTCCGTGCGCGGCTTGCCGGCCGTTTCCACGAGCTTGTCGATCACATGCTGCGGCGCCGGCAGGTCCGGGTTGCCCATGCCGAGATCGATGACGTCGGCCCCGTTCGCCCGAGCCCCCGCTTTGATCCGGTTCACCTGCTCGAAGACGTAAGGGGGCAGGCGCTTGATACGGTGGAAGTCGGACATCGCAGGCTCCTCAGGGGCCAAATGGGGCAATCGGCTTTGGGTAGGGCGCTAGGGACGCGCGGGTTTCTTCGCAGCCGGGCTCACGGGTGGCGCCGGCGTGACCGGGCCCGTGGCAGCAGCAGCCGCGGCGCGCAGGGCTGCCGCATCGGCTTCCTGCCGGGTTCGGAGCGCGTCGAGCTCTGCTTCCACGGCCTTGGCCTCCTCGGGCTTGCGGGCCGGCTTCGCGGGGCCCGCCTTCGTCGTGCCGACGGGGACGTAGTCGAGGTTCGCCGGCCGCGAGCCCGCCACGAATTCGGGCGCAGGCGCGGGCTTGCCTCCTGCACCCACGGCCACGAACATGTCCCGCACGGGGTTCACGTCTGCGGCGCAGCCCGCAAGACCTAAGCTTGCCATTAAGGCGACGCTGACCGGGGCCGTTCGTCGAAAGTTCATGCCGAAACCTTGCGCGAGCTCAATTACAGCCGCTCACGCTACGAATGATCTGGAAACCACGCCTTCTCGACCGTTAAAATGCCGAAAAGAGGGCACACGAGCAACGGCAGACACTGATTTGATCCGTCGCAGGGCGATGGAGCGAGCGTAGCCACGGCCGGAGGGGGGCCGACCAGATGGACCGACTGCAGGTCGAAACCGCACAAGCGACGCCGATGCCGGACTTCGACGAACTGTCGCGCAACATGGCGCAGTTCGTCGAGCACGCCGGCAAGGCCACCGCGGCCTATATTCGGCCGCTGGAGGAGCGCCGCGCCAATACGGGCATGGCCGACGAGGTCGGCGAGGTGGTGAAGACCCTCGGGCACGTGGCCGAGTCGTGGCTCGTGGATCCGCAGAAGGCGCTGGAGGCCCAGGGCCGTCTCGGCACGCAGTTCATGAGCCTATGGGCCACGACCCTCAAGCGCATGCAGGGCGAAGAGGTGGAGCCCGTCGCGAAGCCCGAGCCGAAGGATGGCCGCTTCCAGGATCCGGACTGGTCCCAGAATCCGATCTTCGATTTCCTGAAGCAGGCCTACCTGATCACCACCCGGTGGGCCGAGGACATGGTGAACCACGCCGAGGGCATCGACGAGCACACGCGGCACAAGGCCGGCTTCTATGTGAAGCAGATCTCGAGCGCGCTCTCGCCTTCGAACTTCCTCGCCACCAATCCGGAGCTCATCCGAGAGACCATCAAGGAAAGCGGCGCGAACCTCGTGCGCGGCATGCGGATGCTGGCTGAGGACATCGAGGCCGGCCAGGGCGAGCTCAAGCTGCGCCAGTCCGACCCGAGCCGGTTCCAGGTCGGCGTTAACATGGCGGTCACCCCCGGCAAGGTGGTGTTCCGCAACGACTTGATCGAGCTGATCCAGTACGCGCCCGCGACCGAGACGGTGCTGAAGCGCCCGCTCCTCATCGTGCCGCCGTGGATCAACAAGTTCTACGTGCTCGACCTCAACCCGGAGAAGAGCTTCATCCGCTGGGCGGTGTCGCAGGGCATCACGGTGTTCTGCATCTCCTGGGTGAACCCGGACGAGCGCCATGCCCACAAGGGCTTCGAGGAATACATGCGCGAGGGTATCTTCGCGGCGCTCGATGCCGTGGAGCAGGCCACCGGCGAGAAGAAGGTCACCACCATCGGGTATTGCGTCGGCGGCACGTTGCTGGCCGTGGCTCTGGCCTACATGGCCGCTAAGGGCGACGACCGGATCGAGAGCGCCACGTTCTTCACCACCCAGGTGGACTTCAAGAATGCGGGCGACCTCAAGGTCTTCGTCGACGAGGAGCAGATCAAGGCCGTCGAGGAATCGATGAAGTCCCGCGGCTACCTGGAAGGCGCGCGCATGGCGAACGCCTTCAACATGCTGCGCCCCAACGACCTCATCTGGCCCTACGTGGTGAACGTCTACGTGAAGGGGCACGCCCCCTTCCCCTTCGACCTCCTCTACTGGAACTCCGACTCGACGCGCATGCCCGCGGCTAACCACGCCTTCTATCTCCGCAACTGCTACCTCGAGAACCGGCTCACCAAGGGGGAGATGGAGGTTGGCGGCGTGCGGCTCGACCTCAAGAAGGTGACGATCCCGATCTTCAACCTAGCGGCGCGCGAGGACCACATCGCGCCGGCAAAATCGGTGTTCGAGGGCTCGAAGGCCTTCGGGGGCAAGGTGGATTACGTGCTGGCGGGCTCCGGCCATATCGCGGGTGTGGTGAACCCCGTCTCGAAGCCGAAGTATCAGTACTGGACCGGCGGCGCCGTGAAGGGCGACCTTAAGGACTGGATCGCCAAGGCCGAGGAGCACCCGGGCACCTGGTGGCCCTACTGGGCCTCATGGATCGAGAAGCAGGCGCCCAAGCGCGTGCCAGCCCGGGAGCCCGGCAAGGGCAAGCTCAAGGCACTCTGCGATGCGCCGGGTACCTACGTGACGGTTAAGGCCTAAGGGGTTATGCCCCGCAAAGCTGCTAGGGGCCGGCTCGCGCCGGCCTCTACTTTTTGAGGCGGACGTCCTCGTCCAGCGCATAGCCGCCCCTCGAATCCTTGCCGCGCGATTGCCGTTTGCCCGCAAACACGGCAAAGGACTTCCAGCCTTTTCTTAGGGGAGCTTGGCATGAAGTTGGTGCGCTATGGACAGCCCGGGCAGGAGAAGCCCGGCCTCGTCGATTCCAGCGGGCAGATCCGCGATCTCTCGGGCGTGATCCCGGACATCAACGGCGCGGCCTTCGCGGCCGGTGCCCTGCAGAAGCTGAAAGGCGTGGACCCCTCCAGCCTGCCCGCCGCGCCTGCGGGCGCGCGCCTCGGTGCCTGCGTGGGCAACGTGCGCAATTTCATCGCGATCGGCCTGAACTACGCCGACCACGCCGCCGAGACCGGCGCGCCGATCCCGGCCGAGCCCATCGTATTCAACAAGGCGCCCTCCTGCATCGTCGGCCCGAACGACGACGTGGTGCTGCCGCGCGGCTCGCTGAAGACGGACTGGGAAGTGGAGCTCGCCATCGTGATCGGCGAGCGTGCCTCCTACGTCGGCGCCAACGAGGCCCTGGATTTCGTCGCAGGCTTCTGCGTCTGCAATGACGTGTCCGAGCGCGAGTACCAGCTCGAGCGCGGCGGCACCTGGACCAAGGGTAAGGGCTGCCCAACCTTCGGGCCGCTCGGCCCCTGGCTCGTCACCACCAACGAGGTCAAGGACGTCCAGAACCTCTCCATGTGGCTCGACGTGAACGGCGAGCGCATGCAGCGGGGGTCGACCAGCACCATGATCTTCAACGTGGCGAAGATCGTGTCCTACGTCTCCCACTTCATGATCCTGGAGCCCGGCGACGTAATCACCACCGGCACGCCTCCCGGCGTTGGCATGGGCATGAAGCCCCCGCGCTATCTCAAGGCCGGCGACGTGGTGACCCTCGGGATCGAGGGCCTCGGCGAACAGCGCCAGCGGGTCGTCGGCTTCGAGGACGGCGCCATCGACACGAGCCACGGCCGCCAGGGTCAGCGGGCGACCGCGTAAGGTTTTCTACCCTCCCCCTTGCGGGGAGGAGCCTGCCCTCGGGCTTGACCCGAGGGTGGCACCGGAAGGGTGACGGGTGGGGGTGGTGCAGAAGGCACCAGGGAGGTTCACTCCTCACGACCCCCATCCCCGACCCCTCCCCGCAAGGGAGAGGGGAAATTCCTCACCTCACCCCGAGCATCAGCTTGATGTTCTGCACGGCGGCGCCGGACGCGCCTTTGCCCAGGTTGTCGAGCCGCGCCACCAGCACCGCATGCGGATAGCTCGGATGGCTGAAGACCCGCAGCTCCAGCAGGTCGGTATCGTTCAGCGCCTCGGGCTCGATGCGCTCCAGCGCCTTCGCCTCGCGGGTCGGCACCACGCGAACCTGCTCGGCATTCCGGTACCACTCGACGAGGATCGCCTCGAGATCGGCGGCCTTCGGGGCGCTGGGCAGCATGTCGAGGTGGAGCGGCACGCTCACCAGCATGCCCTGCCGGAAATTGCCCACCGATGGCACGAAGATCGGACGCCGGGTGAGGCCTGTGTAGCGCTGCAGTTCGGGCACATGCTTGTGCTCGAAGCCGAGCCCATAGAGCTCGAAGACCGGCGCGGTGCCGGCCTCGTAGGCCTCGATCATCGAGCGCCCGCCCCCAGTGTAGCCGCTCACCGCATTCACGGTGACGGGGTAATCCGCCGGGATCATGCCGGCATCCACGAGCGGCCGGATGAGGGCGATGGCACCGGTCGGATAGCAGCCCGGATTGGCGACCCGGTCGGCCCCCGCGATCACCTGCCGCTGGGCCGGCTCCAGCTCGGCGAAGCCATAGGCCCAGCCCGGCGCCACGCGATGCGCGGTGCTGGCGTCGAGGATGCGGGGCCGCCGGCCGGCCATGGCGTCCACAAGGGCCACGGTTTCGCGCGCGGCGTTGTCGTGGAGGCAGAGGACCACGAGGTCCACGTCCTCCAGGATTTCGCGCTTCGCGGCCGGGTCCTTGCGCCGCTCGGGTGCGATGCTGCGCAGCGCGATGCCGGGGACGCCCGCCAGGCGGTCGCGGATGCCAAGCCCGGTGGTCCCGGCCTCTCCGTCGATGAAGACCTTGGCGGTGCTCTGCGCCTGAACGGCGCCGGTATCGATGAGTGTGGTCATGATCGGCTCGATGTGGGGCGATGGCGCCCATGTGCAACAGGGGATTGGTTCAACCCTGCCGCGCCAAGCCCGTGGCAGGTGCCGCCTTACTGAACCGCTGCGGTGGAGACCGGTGGGTTCGTGGCGGCATCGGAAGCGGCGACGCGGGCGCTCGCGCCGCCGATCCATCGCGCCATGTCCACCAAGACGATCGAGAGGGCCTGATCGAGCGCCGGCGCGACGGCGGCGGCGTTCACCTGGGCCACTGGGACGCTCGCCCGGAACACGCGGCCGGTGACGACGCGACCGGCCCGGTCGCTCACCACCTTGGCGGAGATTTCCACCACGGCTTCGTTGGCCGGAACCTCGACCTGGAAGGACCGGATCTCGGTCGCGAGTTGCACATCCCCCGCGATGCCGCTGTTGGAGCGGGCGACGGAGCGGATTCCCGCTGTATTCTCCAGGGTCTGGATGAGCCGCGTCTGGACGAGCCGGGGAAGCGAATCGGCCCATTGGCCTTCGCCCAGCGCCGAGACGGCACCGCCGCGCTCCTTCACGAGGATGCGCTGGTCGGAGAGCGCCTGCACGGCCACGGGCTCGGCCACGAGCACCTGCCCGATGACGCCGCCCCTCACCCGGGTCTCGGGCGCGGTGAGGTCGAAGGTCAGGGGAGCCGATCCCGACGAGCTGCAGGCCGCCAAGCTCGCAAGCAGCAGCACCGTCGCGGCGCGCAAGCCGCGAGCGGCGGCCGGGCGCCGGGCATTCCAGGAGGGCTCAAGAACCGAACTCATGACTCCACACGCTTACCGGCGGCCGTTGTACTGCGGAAGGTTCGACTGGCCGCCAAACAGGATCTGCTGCGGATTGCGTTCGAGGCTGCGCACCGCCCGGCTGATGTCGTTGAGGGTCTTGCGGCCCTCAACGGCCAAGGCTTCATACTCCCGAAGACCGGTCGCTGTGAAGCGGGTCAATCCCGCAGAAAGCTCGTCCGTGCGCTGATCGAGATTGCCGGCCAATTCCCGGATCGAGCGGGCCGCCTGCCGGATCTCGTCGAAGGTGCCGGCGGTGCCGTTCGAGCCGGCACCCACGAAGCCTTCCACACCCTTCAGCACGCCATCGACCTTGTCGGCCGCGCGGTTGAGCTTTTCGGTCAGCTCTCGGGCTTCCCTGACCGCCCGCTCCACGTCGTCGCTCGACCGGCCGAGAGACTGGGCGAACTTGTCTACGTTCGCCAGCGTGCTGTCGATCTTCGCGGGGTCGACGGATTTGGTGAGCTTGCTCACGTCGGTCAGCGTCGCATCGATCTTGGGCGCCGTGCCGTTCAACTGCTTCACGAGGCTCGCAGCATCGGCGAGCGCCGCATTCACGACCTGCCGGTTTTCGTTGAGGGTCTGGCTGAAGCCTTCCACGTTCTCGACGATCTTCGCGACCCGCTGGCGGTCCACCGCGCGGACGAGCACGTCCACGTCCGTCGCGAGCGTTTCGACCTTGTCGACGAGGGGCCCGAAGCGGGCATTGGCGGTGGCCGCGAGGGCATCCGCCTTCTCGACGAGCGGCGCGATGCGCTCGGTGCCCTTGTCCACGTTGTCGACGATGCGGGCGACCTTCTGCTGATCCACGGACCGCACGAGGCTGTCCACGTTGGCCGCCACCCCGTCGAGGCGCTCGGCGATGGGTCCGAGGCGCTCCGTGCCCCGTTCCACATTGGTTACGATGCGGGCGATCTGCGCCCGGTCCACGGATTTCACGAGCTCGTCCACGTCGGTCGCGAGGGTTTCGAGCTTCTGGGCCAGCGGTCCGATCCTTTCCGCGGCTTGGCCGACCTGCGCCATGAAGCGGTCCACCCCGGCGGCATTGTTGCCCAGCGCCTGCGAAAAGCGCTCCACGTTCTGGAGCGTGTTCTTGATGGATCCCTCGTTCTCGTCGACGACCCGGCCGACCTTCTCCAGCACTTCGTCGGCCCGGCGGGCGACGTTGCGGGCGCTCTCCATCAGGTCCTGGAAGTCGGAGCGGTCGGCGAAGATCGTGGGGAGCGTCTGGCCGGGCCGCGCTTCGAGCACGGGGGAGGACGGCTCGCCGCCGACGAGCGCGATCTGCGCCACGCCGGTGAGGCCCTGGTATTCCAGGCGGGCGCGGGTGTCGGCGCGGACCGGGGTCACCTTGTCGACTTCGATCGTCGCCACCACGCGCCGCGGGTCCTCCGGCAGCAGGCTGACATCCACGGCCTCGCCGACGCGGATGCCGTTGAAGCTCACGACCGAGCCCTTGCTGAGCCCCGAGACCGAGCCCGAGAACACGATCCGTACGGGAAGCCGTGCGCTCTGGCCGCTCCCGCCGGAGAACCAGAACACGAAGCCGAACGCCGCCGCGATCACCGCGAGGGTGAAGATGCCGATCAGCGCGTAATTCGCACGCGTTTCCATCAACCTACCTCAAACCGGGCCCGAGGCCCGACCGCGCGATCGATCGCTCGCGCATGCGCATCAAATCGTCTCAAGCCTCGCCGGCCATGGCCGCGCGGGCTCGCTTGCCGTGGAAGTAGGAGCGGAGCCAGGGGTGGTCTGAGGCGAGCATCGCCTCGATCGTCCCCGCCGCCAGGACCCGACCCTCGCCCAGCGCGGCGATCCGGTCGCAGACGGTATAAAGGCTGTCCAGATCGTGGGTTACCATGAAAACCGTGAGCCCTAAAGTCCGCTGCAGGGTCGCGATCAGGTCGTCGAAATCGCCCGCGCCGATGGGGTCGAGGCCGGACGTCGGCTCGTCGAGGAAGAGGATTTCGGGGTCCAGCGCCAGCGCACGGGCGAGTGCCGCCCGCTTGATCATGCCGCCCGAGAGCTCGGAGGGGAGGTTGTCGGCCGCATCGGGTTTGAGCCCCACCATCTCGATCTTGAGCATGGCGAGTTCGTCCAGCAGGCGGTCGGACAGGCCGAGATATTCCCGCATGGGAACCTGGACGTTCTGCTTCACGGTGAGCGCCGAGAACAGCGCGCCCTGCTGGAACAGCACGCCCCAGCGCCGCTCGATCGACCGCCGGGAGGGGGCGGAGAGCTGGTCGAGATCCTCCCCGAAGACCTCGATGGTGCCGGCGCGCTTGGGCACGAGGCCCAGGATCGCCCGCGTGAGCACGGACTTGCCCTGCCCGGAGGCGCCGACGAAGCCGAGGATCTCGCCGCGATACACGTCGAGGCTCAGCCCCTTCATGATCGTGCGTTCGCCGAACCCGACCTCCAGGTCGCGGACGCGGATTGCCGCTTCGCGGTCCTTGTCGGGGGGTTGGGTGGTACGGTCGAGCATGGCGCGGCTTAGAACCGGATCACGGCGAAGAATATGGCGAAGAGGCCATCCAACACGATGACCATGAAGATTGCCTTCACGACCGATGACGTAACGTGACAGCCGAGGGATTCCGCCGACCCCGCCACCCGGAAGCCCTCGATGCAGGCGATGATGCCGATCACCAGCGCCATGAAGGGCGCCTTGATGAGCCCGACGAGAAACGTGTTGATGGCCGCGACGCTCTGCAGGCGGGCCAGGAACACCTCGATGCTCACCCCGCCATAGAGCCAGGCCGTGATGGCGCTGCCCATCAGCGCCGCCATCCCGGCCAGGAAGGTGAGGAGCGGCAGGCCGATCACCAGCGCCAGGATGCGGGGAACGATCAGCACCTCCATGGGGTCGAGCCCCATGACCTTGAGGGCGTCGATCTCCTCCCGCATCTTCATGGAGCCGATTTCGGCCGTGAACGCCGAGCCCGAGCGGCCCGCCACCATGATCGAGGTGAGCAGCACGCCGAGTTCGCGCATCACCAGGATGCTGGTGAGGTCCACCACGAGGGCGACGGCGCCGAAGCGCTGGAGCTGGAAGATGCCCTGCTGGGCCACGATGCAGCCGACCAGGAACGAGATCAGCACGATGATGGGCACGCCCCGGAAGGCCACTTGCTCGAGCTGGTTGACGAGGGACGTTCCCCGGAAGCGCTTCGGTCGGGCCATGACGCGCAGGAAGGCGGAGACCACCTCGCCGAGAAAGGCGACACCGAACACGAGGTCGCGCCAGGCGCCCGCCATGCTCTGGCCGACGTCGACGAAGAAATCCATCAGGCGCGAGGAGCGCTTCTCGGCCGGCGGCTGGAAGCCGCGATACGCCACCTCTTCGAGAAGGATGCGCTGCTCGGGGCTTGGATTGACGAAGTCCGCCCCAAGGCCCTTGGCCCCAAGGTCGTGCCGGGTCCGGTCGAGGACCCAGGCGCCCAGCGTATCGAGGCGGGTGACGCCGGCGAGATCCAGGATCATGCGCGGCCGGTCGGCCTCGACGGCAAGGTCGGCGGCGAGCGTCTCGACCATGGCGGCCTGATCGGCCGTCCAGCGTCCACCCAGGAGCGCCCTCACCTCCTCGCGGGTCCGCTCGATCCTGATCGTGGGCCCGTAAGCCAGGGTCCCCTGTGCCACCACTGACGTCTTTCTTGTTGATGCCCGGCGCCGCTGCCCGGATCGCTTGGTGATACCGTGGCGATGCGGCACAAGTCGAGATCGATTCACGGGCCTGCGGCGTCGCGCCGGCGGGCCGAACGGCGCGAGGAGAACCCATGGCACGGACGCTGACCGTCTCGATCGACCGCTTTCCCATCGCGGGCACCTTCACGATCGCCCGCGGCTCGCGCACGGAAGCCGTGGTCGTGACCGCCACCATCGAGGAGAACGGAGCCGTCGGACATGGGGAATGCGTGCCTTATGCCCGCTATGGAGAGACCGTGGAGGACGTCGCGGCCGCCATCGAGGCCCAGCGGGCCGCCATCGAAGGCGGACTGACCCGGGAGGCCCTGCAGGGTGCAATGCCGGCGGGCGCGGCCCGCAACGCGGTGGATTGCGCGCTGTGGGACCTCGACGCCAAGCGCTCCGGCATCCGCGCCCATGTGACGGCGGGCCTGAACCGCTGGCCACAGGCGACGACCGCTTACACGATCAGCCTCGGCACCCCGGACGTGATGGCGGAGGCGACCCGCAAGGTGGCCGAGCGACCGATCCTCAAAATCAAGCTCGGCGCCCCGGAGGGCGATCTGGAGCGCATCCGGGCCGTCCGCGCGGCCGCCCCCAACGCCACCCTGATTGCTGATGCCAACGAGGGCTGGACCGAGGCGAACCTCGCCCAGCATTTCGCGGCCTGCGCGGAGGCTGGCTTCGCCCTCGTGGAGCAGCCCCTGCCCGCCAAGGCCGACGCGTTCCTCGGCACCCTCCCCCGCCCGGTGCCCATCTGCGCGGACGAGAGCGTCCACGACCGCCCGAGCCTCGACCGGCTGGTCGGCCTCTACGACGCGGTGAACATTAAGCTCGACAAGACGGGCGGCCTCACCGAAGCGGTGGCGCTCGCCGAGGCCGCGGAGGCGCGGGGACTGTCGATCATGATCGGCTGCATGGTCGGCACCTCGCTCGCCATGGCGCCCGCGATGGTGCTGGCGCCTCGCGCCCGCTTCGTCGACCTCGACGGGCCGCTGCTCCTGGCTAAGGACCGGGAGCCGGGTCTGCGCTTCGACGGCAGCATCATTCACCCCCCGACGCCGGATCTTTGGGGCTAGGCGTCCTGAACCTGCTCGCGCCTGCGGGACGCGATCATCCGCAGAGCCAAGAGGGTAAGGACCAAACCGATGGCGCCGAGAGGCGCCATGGTCGCGAAGGCGAGTGACCCAAAGGCCCGGTAGAGCGGACCGCTCGCAATCGTCATCACCGCCATTGTCAGCGCCGCCGTCGCCACATAGGCGCCTTGAGCGCGGCCTCGGGCCTGATCGGGGGCCAGGGCCGTGAGGGCCGCGATGGCACCGAGATGGGTGGCGCCGAACGACAGGCCATGCAGGGCCTGCAGGGCGAAGGTGGCGGTGATCCCGGGGTCCGTCGTCATCAAAACGAAGCGGATGATGGCAGCCACCGACCCGATCACGATGAGCTTCAGGGCGGCCGTACCCTGCCCGACCCCGCGCCCGAGGCCGAAGAGCACGCCGATTTCTGCCAGAACCCCGATTGCCCAGAGATACCCGATCACCGAATCCGAAAAGCCGATCCCACGCCAGTGGATGCTCCCGAACGCGTAGACCGCCGCATGGCTCGCCTGGGTGAACGAGGCGGCCACCATCACGATCCAGAGGACCCGCGGCAGAGGAACACGAGTCGTCGGCTGCCCGCCCGTCGGCCGGCCCTCCGCGCCCTGGCGCGGCAAAGCGAGCCTGGTCGCGGCGATGCCGAGGAGCGGCGTCAGCGCCATGCCCCACGCCACAACCTGGGGCCCGATGCCGTCCACGAGATAACCCATGAGGATGCTGGAAACGAGGAACGACACCGATCCCCATACCCGCACGCGCCCGTAATTCAGCGGCGCTCCGTCCCGGATCGCATTGGTGGTCACGAGATCGTTGCCCGGGATGACGGGCGCGTGCACCACGGCGAGCAGCGCGATCAGCACGGCGATGGCGACGTTGTTCGCGATCAATGCCAGGGCGACGTAGCCCAGGATCTGCGCCGCGTGGCAGGCGATCAGGAGCCGACGGGGACCGACGCTGCGATCCGCGAGGCCCAACAGGGGTGCCGTCACCACGATGCGAACCACCATCGGAATGGCCAGCACGAAGCCGATGGTGGTCGCGTCGAGCCCGCGGCTCGCGAGCCAGACCGGAAAGAACGAGAGATAGATGCCGACACCGACGAAGCTTGCGGCGTGCAGAAGCGACAGGCGGAGGCCGAGGCTGGTGGGATCGCGGGACATCGGCTCCGGCTGGCGAAAAGCCAGGGTAAAGCAGCGTTAAGGGGCTTGTGGGATAAGGGTTCGCTTCCGCATTCAGGAAGCGTCCGGGAATCAAGGCCCGGTTGCAGCAGGCGCATTACTATGGCGGATCACCCCTCGCTCCACTCCCTCAGCCTCGCGGATTACGACACCATCGAGCAAGCCGTGATGGAAACGGAGCGCGGGCGCTGGTTCTTGAAGGAATTCGCCCACCGCAACCGCACGGCCGACACCCAGATGCTTCTCGGCGCCATCGACCGCATCGAGCGCGTGGTGTCGGCCGAGCGCTGGATCGGCGAGATGGACCGGCTGAGGACGGGCCTCGTCGAGATGGCGAATGCCGTGGCCGAGACCAAGGCGGGCATCGCTGCAGGCCCCTTCGGTGCCGCGGCTCCCAGCGCGGACCCCCTCGATGCCGTGGCCCGTACGGCCGTCCGCGCGGGCACGACGCTGCACGCCACCGCCGAACGGATCCAGGAATCAGCCCTCGCCTTCCGCGACGACGGCGCGGATCCCGCCCTCTGCGACACCCTCGAACTGCAGGCAGCCCGCGTTTCCACCGCTGCGGCCCTTCAGGACCTCACAGCCCAGCGCGTCGCCGGCATCATCGAGACCCTGCGCTATCTCGAAACCCGCATCCGCGCCATGATCACGATCTGGGGCGAGGAGGAAACCGCGCCAGCGCCGGACCGGCCGCGCGCATCGCCGGAGACCGAGATCTTCCGCGAAGCCGGCCTTCAGCTCGCGGCTTTGACGGAAGCTAGCCGGCCGCGCCTGCTGACGTGAGGGCCCCCGAGGGCGGCTCCTGCTTGAAGGAGATGCCCTGCTCTCCCTGCGCTGCGCCGATGCTGCCGAAGAACTGGCGGGCGCTCTCGCGCCAGGTGAAGGTTTCGCCGTAAGCCCTGCAGTGTTCACGGGAAATCCGCAACGCGCCGAGCGCCGCGAGCCTCAGGTCATGGTCGAGCACGCCGCATCCCGACCCGCCGATCACATCCTGGGGCCCCATCACGGGATATCCTGCCACCGGGAGCCCGGAGGCGAGCGCTTCGAGGAGCACGATCCCGAAGGTGTCCGTGAGGCTCGGGAAGACGAACACGTCCGCAGCCGCATAGACCTCCGCCAGCGGCCGGCCCGAGAGGGCGCCGAGGAACCGCGCGTCGGGATAGCGCGCTTCGAGTTCCGCCCGCGCCGGACCGTCCCCAACCACCACCTTCGTGCCGGGAAGATCGAGCGCGAGGAAGGCCGGCAGGTTCTTCTCGACCGCCACGCGGCCAACGAACAGGAAGATCGGCCGAGGCAGCCCCAGATCAGCGTCGGGCCGGGGCCGGAACAGCCCCGTATCGACGCCCCGGGTCCAGCGCAGCAGGCGGCGAAAGCCGCGGGCCTGCAGGTCGCGTTCGAGCGAAGGCGTACTCACGAGCGTCCCGCAACCGGCATTGTGGAACCGGCGTAAGGCCGCGTAGCTCCACCGCGCCGGGACCGGCGCACGGGCAGCGAGGTATTGCGGGAAGCGCGTATGGTAGCTCGTCGTGAAGGACCGCCCCTCCCGCAGGCAAGCCCAGCGGACGGCCAGCCCGATCGGACCTTCGGTGGCGATGTGGATATGGGTCGCGCCAAAACGCCTGATGGCGGTCGAGGCGGCACCCGGCGTCGCCACCGACAGGCGGATCTCCGGATAGCCCGGCATGGGGAACGACCGAAAGGCGTCCGGCGTCAGCACGGCGACTTCGGCCCCGAGCGCGGGGGCCTGCTCGATCATGTATTCGAGCGAGCGCACGACCCCGTTGATCTGCGGTCGCCAGGCGTCCGTCGCGATGAGCAGGCGCATTAGGCCGCTTCCAGGCTTTTTTCGGGGAGGGCTTCCGCCGCGACGGCCTCGATGGGCTTGCACCCCGCATCGGCCCAGCGGATCATTTCGAGACGCCCGTCGTAATGCTCCACGGTGGCCGTGCAGGATTCCACCCAGTCGCCGGTGTTGACGTACAGGATGCCGAGGAGGTCGTGCATGGCCGGGTGATGGATGTGCCCGCAGATCACCCCATCGACCTCGTGCCGTTTCGCCTCGCCGACGAGAAATTCCTCAAACCGGCCAATGTAGCTGACGGCGTTCTTCACTTTCAGCTTCGCCCAGGCCGAGAGCGACCAGTAGGTCAGCCCGAGGCGTCGGCGAACGGCATTGAGGTGGGTGTTGACCGCGAGCGCCGCCGTGTAGGCGCCGTCGCCCAGCAGGGCGAGCCAGCGGGCATGACGGACCACGAGGTCGAACTGATCGCCGTGGATGACGAGGAAGCGCCGCCCATCGGCCGCCTGATGGATCGCCTGATCCACGATTTCGATGCCGCCGAAATGGCTGCCGAGGTAGTCGCGCAGGAACTCGTCGTGATTGCCGGGGATGTAGACCAGCCGCGCGCCCTTGCGCACCTTGCGCAGGAGCTTCTGGATCACGTCGTTGTGGGACTGCGGCCAGTACCAGCCCGATTTCAGACGCCATCCGTCGATGATGTCGCCCACAAGGTAGATCGTGTCGGCATCGTAGCGTTTCAGAAAGTCGAGCAGCAGGCTCGCCTGGCATCCGCGGGTGCCAAGATGCACGTCCGACAAGAAGAGGGTGCGGACCCGGACAGGTTCGACGGCCTTCGGCACGCGGGATCCCCCATGCTTGACTGCGTGAGACCTCAACCGGATTCGCGTATCACTTTGATGACGCTGCGATTCGAGGGCCCAGCCAAGCTTTGGTTAGCGGTTCGTTTCCGCCTCCATGCGCGGAGCGCAGAGGCTCCATGGGTACAGGGTCCTTCCTCAGGGGCACGGCCCATGGTTGGTTAGGCTTTCCCTCGCGACCCGGCGCCTCGGTGAACCCGCTTCTCGGCATCAGCCTCAAAGTCATCTCGGCTCTCGTCTTCACGCTGATGTCGGCGGGACTGAAGATCGTGAGCGCGCGCTACCCGATCGGCGAATTGGTGTTCTTCCGTTCCGCCTTCGCGATCGTGCCGCTCCTGCTCTGGCTCGGCTGGCAGGGCGATCTCGTCAATGCGGTTCGCACCGACAACATCCGCGGCCATGTCCTGCGCGGGATCATCGGCAGCTGCGGGATGTTCTCAGGGTTCGTCGCCCTCTCCTACCTTCCGCTCCACGATGCTATCGCGATCGGATACGCGGCGCCGCTCATCGTGGTGGTGCTCGCCGCCACGGTCCTGAAGGAGACCGTGCGGGCCTATCGCTGGACGGCAGTCGGTATTGGATTTGTGGGCGTGCTCATCATGCTCTCGCCGCATCTGAGCGCCGGCACGGTGTCCCGCGGCCTTCAGGCCGGCTCCGCCATCGGCGCGAGCTTTGCGCTCTTCGGCGCCTGCTGCTCGGCCGGCGCGGCGATCCAGGTCCGGCGCCTGACCCAAAGCGAGAAGACCGGCGCCATCGTCCTGTATTTCTCGCTCCTGACCTCCGTTCTCGGCCTCGTCACCATCGTGCTCGGCTGGCGGATGCCGACCGGTACGGATCTCGCGCTGCTGATCTCGATTGGCATCCTCGGCGGGATCGGCCAGATCCTGATGACCCAGAGCTACCGCTTCGCCGACACCTCCATCATCGCGCCTTTCGACTACACCACGATGATCTGGGCCGTGCTCATCGGCTGGTTCGCCTTCGGGGATCTTCCCTCCCTTGCGGTCACTATCGGCGCCGTCATCGTGATCTCGGCAGGGCTCTTCGTGCTCTGGCGCGAGCGTCACCTCGGCCTCATCCGCCGGGAGCGGGAAGCCGCCTCCCCGCAGCGGGTTGTCGGTAACTAGCGTTCACGCTTGCCAAACGCGCGCCGGCCCACTACCTCGTTTGCTATCTCCTTGGGGTGCCCGTAGCGGGCTGAGAGGCTTGACCGCCAACCCATCGAACCTGAACCGGGTCATGCCGGCGGAGGAAAGCGAGATGTCTACGTCACCAGCACCCGAGGGTGCCCCCGATCTTCCCATCCGAGCCGCCGAACTGCTGGACCGCCTGCGCGCCGAGCGCGTGCGCGTGCATGCGATCACCAACGCGGCCGCGCAGGTCTTCACCGCCAACCTCCTGCTGGCTGCGGGCGGCATCCCCTCGCTCACCGTAGCGCCGGAGGAAGTCGCCTCCTTCACGGGACGGGCCGGCGCGCTTCTGGTGAACCTCGGCACCCTGGATTCCGAGCGGCGCGCGGGCATCCCCTGGGCCATCGCAACCGCCCGCGCCGCCAAGAAGCCTTGGGTGCTCGATCCCGTCTTCGTGGATGCGTCGCCGCCGCGCCTCGAACTCGCGCGCCTCTGCCTCACAGGCGGGCCAGCTGTGGTCCGCTGCAATGCGGGAGAGTTCGCAGCCCTCTCCGGCACGGAGGCGAAGCCCGAGGCGGTGCAGGCCTTTGCGGCCGCGCACGGTGTCGTGGTCGCCCTCACGGGCCCGGTCGACATCGTCACCGACGGTACCACGGTGTTCGCGATCGCCAACGGACACGACCTCATGACCCGGGTGACGGCCATGGGCTGCGCGGCTACCGCGCTCGTGGCCGCCTTCGCGGCGCTTGCGACGACGCCCGCGGAAGCTGCCGCCGCCGCCCTGCTCGTCATGGGTGTCGCCGGCGAGCTCGCGGCCGAGACGGCAGCGGGCCCCGGCAGCTTCCAGCCCGCCCTTCTCGACGCGCTCTACTGGCTCGACCCCGACACCCTACGCAGCCGCTCGAGGCTCGCATGAAGCCGGTGGATCTTCGCGTCTATGGAATCATCGATCCGGAGCGGACGCGCGGGCGCGATCTGCCCGCGCTCGTTCGCGCGGCGGCCGAAGGCGGCTGCACGCTGATCCAGTACCGCGACAAGCAGGGCGATGGTCGTCGTCTCGTCTCGACCGCTCGGGCGCTCAAGGCGGCGCTCGACGGCACCGGTGTGCCGCTCCTCGTCAACGATCGGGTCGACGTGGCGCTCGCCTCGGGAGCCGACGGCGTGCATCTCGGCCAAGGTGATATGCATCCTGCCGATGCGCGACGGCTGCTCGGGGCAGAGGCGATCATCGGGCTGACGCTCAAGAACGTCGAGCAGGCCGACGAGCTCTATTGCCTCCCCGTAGATTACGCCTGCATCGGCGGCGTCTTCGCCACCCTGAGCAAGAACAACCCCGAGCCGCCGCTGGGCGTGGACGGGCTCGCCCGTGTCGCTTTCCGAGCGCGCCTTGCCGGCGGCATTCCCGTCGGCGCCATCGCGGGCATCGACCACACCAACGCGGCGTCCGTGATCGCCTCCGGCGTCGGCGGGGTGGCCGTCATCTCCGCTCTCTTCATGGCCGACGACCCCGCCGCCGAGGCCCGGCGCCTGCGGGCGGTCGTCGACGAAGCCCTTGCCTCCAGAGGAGCCCCCTTGTGACCCCCATCGCAGTGACGATCGCCGGCTCCGATTCCGGCGGCGGCGCCGGCATCCAGGCGGATCTGAAAACCTTCTCGGCGCTCGGCGTCTACGGCGCCAGCGTCCTGACGGCGCTCACCGCCCAGAACACCGTCGGCGTGCAGGGCATCCACGACGTGCCGCCGGCCTTCATCGGCCAGCAGATCGACAGCGTCTTCTCGGACCTGAAGGTCAATGCGGTGAAGATCGGCATGCTCTCGCAGCCCGCCGTCATCGAGGCGGTGGCGGCCGGTCTCGATCGCCACGGCGCCCGCAATGTGGTGCTCGACCCCGTGATGATGGCGGCCTCTGGCGACCGGCTCCTGGCGCCTGAGGCCGTCGAGACGCTCCGCCGGGTGCTGGTCCCCCGCGCCCTCGTGGTCACCCCGAATCTGCCGGAAGCGGCGGCCATCCTCGACGAGCCCCCGGCCGAGGACGAAGCCGGCATGCGCGCGCAGGCGGAACGCATCCTGCAGCTCGGTCCCCGCGCCGTTCTCGTGAAGGGCGGTCACGCGGAAGGTGCGGAGAGCGTCGACATCCTGGTCGATGCGTTGGGCGTCCAGCGCTTCACCTCGCGCCGCGTCGCGACCCGCAATACCCACGGCACCGGCTGCACGCTGTCCTCCGCCATCGCGGCGGGCCTCGCGGGGGGCCAGGAGCTTCGCCCGGCGGTGGAAGCCGCCAAGGTCTATGTCAGCGCCGCCATCGGTGCATCCGAAACCCTGCAGATCGGGAACGGGCACGGGCCCGTGCATCATTTTCATGCCTGGTGGTCATAAGCTCTCCCGCCGCGCGGCCCTCGGGCTCGGCGCGGCCGCCGTTGCTGCGCCAAGCGTCGTCCGCGCGCAGTCCCTGCGCTGGCGGATGGTCACGTCCTGGCCCAAGAACCGCACCGGCCCCGGCGTCTCGGCGCGGCGCATTGCCGAGCGCATCAACGCCATGAGCGGCGGCCGCATGCAGGTCGATCTCTTCGCGGCGGGCGAAATCGTGCCGCCCCTTGCCATCCTCGATGCCGTCTCGAACGGCACCGTCGAGATGGGCCATACGGCGGCGCTCTATTGGCAGGGCAAGATCCCGGCTGCCGGCTTCTTCACCACCGTACCCTTCGGCCTCGGCCCCGTGGAGCACCAGGCGTGGGTCGAGCTCCGCGACGGGAAGGCGCTCTGGGACGAGCTCTACCGCCCCTACGGCGTGCGCGCCTTCCTCGCCGGGAATACCGGGCCATCCATGGGCGGATGGTTCAAGCGCCGTCTCACCGGCCTCGACGACCTCAAGGGTATGCGGATCCGCGTGCAGGGTTTGGGCGCCGAGGTGTTCGCCAAACTCGGGGCCGTACCCATGACGGTCTCGGCCGGCGATCTGCTGCCGGCCCTAGAGAAGGGCTCCATCGACGCTGCGGAGTTCCTGGCCCCGGCCACCGACCTCGAAACCGGCCTGCCGAAATATGCCCCCTTCTATTACGCGCCGGGCTTCAACAAGCCGAACGGGGCGAGCGAGTTCATGATCTCGCTCAAGGCCTGGGAGCAGTTGCCCGACGATCTACGTCACGTGGTGCAGGAATCCTGCCGGGCCGAGCACACAGTCGGCCTCGCGGACGCCTCCCTCCAGAACTCCACCGCGCTCACAGAGATCCTCGGCCGCTATCCCGTGACCCTCGAAGCCTTCCCGCGCCCCATCATGGAGGCTGCCCGCAAGGCATCCGCCGATCTGCTCCAGGAGATCGGTGCCACCTCGCCGCTCGCCGGCCGCATCGTCCAGAGCTACTCGGCCGCGGCGAACGAGATGCGCAGCTGGTCTGCCCTGGCCGCCGACATGGCCCGGTCCACCGCCAGGGCCTGAGACCCGCCCGAGCCGCGCTTGACCCTGCGTCCCCGTTCCCGCACAACCGTTCCTCGCAACAAACGAACGTCCGATCTTTCGGACCTGGGACAAGCGGCAGGCCGGGTATGGGTGTAGAAGGCAGGGATCGTCAGCGGACGCTGGAGGTGGGCGCGCAGGTCCTCTCGGGGCAGCTCGGCAAGACCGTCCAGCGCCTGCGCAAGGCCTATAACCTGTCGCTGTCGGAGCTCGCGGAGCAATCCGGCGTCGCGAAATCGATCATCAGCCAGATCGAGCGCAACGAAACCAACCCGACGCTGGCCACCATCTGGCGCCTCTCCCAGGCGCTCGACGTGTCGATCGAGCGCGTGCTGGCCACGAGCGACGAAGAGCCGTTCATCGACAAGTCCACCCGGCCCGATACGCCCATCCTCGTCTCCGACGACGGCAAGATGCGGCTTGCCATTATCGGCTGGATCAAGACCGTCGAGTGGCTGCAATGGTACGACGTGCAGGCCGAGCCGGGCGGCGTGCTCGATTCCGAGGCGCATCAGCGCGGATCGGTGGAATGCCTCTCGGTGCTCGACGGCGAGTTCGAGGTGGAGGTCTCCGACACGGTTCAGCGCGCCAAGGCTGGCGAAACCCTGCGCTACCGCTGCGATCGGCCCCACAGCGTGCGCTGCGTCGGCGATGCTCCGGGCCGGGCCACCATGGTCTGCATCCTCAAAGCCGCTGTGATGGATTAGCCGCTATCGCGGTTCCTTCTCCCACTCGCAAAGCTGTGGTGATGGACGTGCCGCTATTGCGGCCCTTTCTGCCCCACGCGCGGTGGTAGGGACAGGATGTACTCCGCCATGGCATCGCGATCCGCCTCCGGGATCTGCGCCACGTTGGCGACGACCGCCGTCATCGTCGAGCCGACGGAATCATAGCTCGGCGTGAAACCCGTCGTCAGCAGTTCCTTCACGTCCCCACGCGTCCAGTCCTTGAGGCCCGTCTCATGCGGCGTGATGTTCGGCACCCAGCCCCGCCCCTCGGGCTCCGGCCCGCCGGCGAAGCGGCGGTCCTGCGGGATTGATCCAATGGCGTTGCGCTCGCTGTGGCATTCGACGCAGTGCCCCGGCCCCTCGACCAGATAGCCGCCGCGGTTGAGCGAAGCGCTCTTCGCAGGATCGGGCTGGTATTCGCGTCCGTCCAGGAAGGCGAGCTTCCACAGGCCGAGGCCCCGGCGCACGTTGAAGGGGAACGGCAGGTCGTGATCGCGGGCGCGGCCTTCCACGGCGGGCAGGGTTTGCATGAACGCGAACATGTCCCTCAGGTCGGCCGCACCCATGCGCTGGTAGGACGTGTAGGGGAACGACGGGTAGTAGTGGCGGCCGTCTGGCGACACGCCGCCCCGCATGGCGCGCACGAACTGCGCCGGCGTCCACGAGCCGATGCCGTCCTGCGGATGCGGCGAGATGTTGGGAACGTAGAAGGTCCCGAAAGGCGATTTCAGCGGGTAGCCGCCCCCCAGCAGCAGCTTGTTCTCCTGCTCGGGCTTCGCGTGGCAGGAGGTGCAGCCGCCCGCATAGAAAAGGGTTTTGCCGTTCTCGATGTTCGGCGCGCCTGCCGGGATCGCCTCGAGCCCGGCACTCTGCCGGTCCGGGCTCGTCAGAAACCAGAAGCCGGCGATGCCGATCACCGCGAGGACGAGAAGAGCAACAAGAACGCGTTTCATGAAGAAGTCCTGACGGAAAGGGCGGGCCGAAGCCCGCCCTTGCAGTGTTATCGATGCCTGGTGCCAGAGGCGATCAACTCTTGCTGAGGTGACCGCGTGCCCCGGCGCCGGATCAGCTCCGGCTCACCCGGTAGGCCTGGTGGCAGCTGCCGCAGGCCTTCGTGACGTTGGCGAACTCGGCCTTGAAGGTGTCGAGGTCCTTCGTGTTTGCGGCGGCCTTCTTGATGTCCGCCGCCCAGTCGTCGAAGCGCTTGCGGAAATCGGCCTGGTTCTCCCAAATCTTCGGGCTGGCCGTGGTCTCGCCGCCGGACTTGGCCGACTCGGGGAAGTAGGTGTGCATCTTGTCCGCCGCGGCCGCGTAGGTCTTGAGCACGTCCTGGGCCTTGTCGAGCTCGAAGGGAGCCTCGCCCCTCGACATGCGGGTGCCGGTGGCGGTCGCGGCGCCAACGCTTTTCATCAGCCCCCGGCGCTCCGCGATCGAGTCGCTTTGAGCAATGGCGGCCGAGACGCCGACGGTGAGCGCAAGGCCCACCAGGATGGGACGGGTCATCGAGTTTCTCCCTCAGGACTGTTCTAGAGCCGACTGACTCTTGCCGGTCAGCATATGACAGGAGCTGAACGGGAATACCGCTTTCGCGCAAAGTCTTTCTTGCAATTCTGCCCGCTCAGGCCGCCTGCGCCGTCCGGGCGGCTTGGATCGCGGCGAAGACCCGGTCCGGCGTTGCCGGCATATCGATGTGACGAATCCCGTAGGCGCGGAAGAGCGCATCCGCGACCGCGTTCATGACCGCCGGCGTCGCGCCGATCGCACCCGCTTCGCCCGCGCCCTTCATCCCCAGAATATTGGTAATGGACGGCACGTTGCGGGTCTCGAAGTGGAAATCCGGCACGTCGGCGGCCCGCGGCAGGCGGTAATCCATGAAGGAGGCCGTCACGAGCTGTCCGCCCGCGTCGTAAACCGTGCGCTCGTGGAGCGCCTGGCCGATGCCCTGCACGGCGCCGCCATGCACCTGGCCGGCGAGCAGGAGCGGGTTCAAGGTCACGCCGAAATCGTCCACGATGGTGTAGCGCACCACCTCGGTTTCGCCCGTGTCCGGGTCGATCTCGACCTCGCACACATGCGTCCCGTTCGGGTAGGTGGCTTCCGGTGGCTTCCAGCTGTCCGACACGGTGAGTAGCTCCGGCGTTGCGCCCGGGCGCTTGGCGAGATCCTCGAAGGAGATGGAGCGGTCGGTGCCCGCGATCCGCACCGTACCCTCCGCGATCTCCAGATCGCCGATCCCCGCTTCGAGGGCGTCCGCTGCGAGCTGCTTGAGGTTGTCGGCCAAGGTCCGCGATGCGCCAGCAACAGAAGCGCCGCCAACGGGGATCGAGCGCGATCCGCCGGTTCCGCCGCCCGTGGCGACCCGGTCCGTATCGCCTTGGTGCACGCGAATGCGCTCCACCGGGATATCGAGGTGCTGGGAGACGAGCTGCGCATAGGCCGTGAGGTGCCCCTGCCCTGTAGACTGGGTGCCGATCAGCACGGTAACGGTGCCGTCCTGTTCGAGCTTCACCTGCGCGTTTTCCGCCGAGCCGCCAGAGCACGCCTCGATGTAGGAGGCCATGCCGATGCCGCGGGCCCGTCCGGCCTTGCGTGCGGCTGCAGCGCGTTCCTTGAAGGAGCCCCACTCGGCGACTTCCATGGCGCGGCGCATATGGCCCTCGAACTCGCCGGAATCGTAGATTCGGCCCGTTGCCGTCTCGTAGGGCATCTGCCCGGGCTTGATGAAGTTGAGCGCGCGGATGGCGTCCGGCGTCGTCTTCAGCTCGCGGGCGATATGGTCGACGAAGCGCTCGATCACGTAGGCGGCTTCCGGCCTGCCTGCACCGCGATAGGCATCCACCGGCACAGTGTGGGTGAAGTAGCCGCGGATGCGGGCGTGCACGGCCGGGATGTCGTAGCAGCCGGGCGACATGCGCGAGCCGCCGGAGGGAATGAAGGGCGCGAATTGCGAGAGATAGGCGCCCATATCGGCCTTGAGGTCGATGCGGAGCCCGAGGAACTTGCCGCGCTTGTCGATGGCCATGGTGGCGGTCGTGATGTTATCGCGACCCTGCGTATCGCCGAGGAAGTGCTCCGTGCGATCGGCCACCCAGCGCACCGGACGCTTCAGCCGCTCGGCCGCCACCGCGCAGAGTGGGTATTCCCGGTACATGAAAATCTTGGTCCCGAAGCCGCCGCCCACATCGGGCGTCACCACACGGATGCGCTCGGGCTCCACCTTCAAGATGTGCTTGGCCAGGATGTCGCGAATGTCGTGGCTGCCCTGGCTGCCGAGCGTGATGGTCCAGCGCCGGCTGCCCTCGTCGTATTCCGCGATGCAGGCGCGGGGCTCGAGGTAGTTGGTGACCAGGCGATTGTTGACGACCGTGAGCGAGATCGTGCGATCCGCTTTGGCAAAGGCGGCATCCGTCTCCGCGCGCTTGCCGACCTCGGTGTCGAAGGCAACGTTCCCGGGCAGTTGCGGCCACACGACGTCGGCGCCCTCCGCCTCGGCGCCTTCGATGCCGACGACGGCGTCGAGGGGCTCCCAGTCGATCTCCACCGCTTCCGCGGCGGCGCGCGCCTCGTCTTCGGTCTGGGCCACCACGAAAGCGACCGCATCGCCCACATGTCGAACCTCGTCGATCGCGAGCACGGGATAGGGCGGCAGGATCTGCGCGGATCCATCGCTGTTGCGGGCAGGCCCGAGGCACGGGATCGTGCCGAGATCCGCAATGTCGGCATGGGTGAGGACAAGGAGCACGCCCGGCATGGAACGCGCCGCATCGAGATCGCCGATCGTGAAGCGGGCATGGGCGTGGGGGCTACGAACCACCGCGGCATAAGCAAGCCCCTCCGGCAGGTGATCGTCCGTATAGCGCCCTGCTCCCGTGACGAGCCGCTGGTCCTCGACCCGGCGAACGGATTGTCCCACACCAAATTTCATCGGACGCATCGGAGACTCCGCTTCATACCATCGACCTCAACGCCTCACCTATGGAGAGCGCAGGTGTGCCAGGTCAATCGCGCCGGACGCTTCGCCGCGCAGGGCAGGTGTGCGTCCGGGTTCGGGCAATCTCCTCGCCCCATTCGAGGTGGCGTGCCCTTCAGGCGATCTCCTCGCCCTGCTCAGGCTGGTGTGCCCTTCAGGCGATCTCTTCGCCCGCCATCGCCCAGTCCTTGAAGCCGCCCTTGTAGTGCTCGCGGATATCCTGGCCGAAGGCCTGGGCGAATTCGATGGCGCGGGCGGATCGGACGCCGGCCGCGCAGGAGAACACCACCCGCCTGCCGGGTTCCTGCGGGATCGCCTGCGGATCGAAGGCGGACAGCGGCATCGAAACCGAGCCCGGGATGTGGCCCGCCGCGAACTCATGCGGCTCGCGCACGTCGACCAGCAGGATGGAGCCATCCTGCATTCCCCGTTTGACGGTCTCGCGGTCGAGATCCACGACCACCGGTCCGCTGCCCTGCATGCTCACCCCTCCTGATCAGACCCGCACCATAGCGGCCGTCGGGAGGGGCGCAATGAGGGAACGCGTGGCTCAAGCGGCCAGAGGCGGGATGCGGAGAACCCAACCGGGCTGGATCATGTCGGGATCTTTGACGGGCGGGGAGTTCGCCTTCACGATCTCCGTGTACTTGGCGCCCTTGCCCTTGCCGTAGTGCTTCTCGGCGATCTCCCAGAGCGTGTCGCCCTTCTGCACCGTGTACATGGTCGACTGCGCGGCCGGCTGCTGCACCTGCAATTCGCTCGTATCCACCTCGGCGACGCCGATGGTGTTGCCAAGCGAGAGGATGATCTTCTCGGCTTCCTCCTGGGTCATGGCCTGACCGGAGAGTTTCACGGTGTCGCCCTGCATGTCGATGTTGAGCTTAGCCGGATCGAAGCCGTGGCTCTCCACCGTCTTCTTCAGCGTGTCGGGCGTCGCGGCCTGCGCGCCGCCGCCGAAAAGCTTCGCACCCGCGTCCTTGATGAACTTGAACAATCCCATCGTGTCCTCCCCTCGGCCAAGCTGCCGGAGAGGATGACGCGCCATCGGCTCTGCGGTTCCCGGATCGCGGCGCCCGATCTCAGGCCAGGTTCGCGAACACGTCGGCGAGCGACGGCAGCCGGTCCTTCAGGCGCAGCAGGGCGATGAGCTCGATTTGCACGACGGCGGCCATGAACTCCTGCTTGGGGTCGTTCTCCAACCGCTGCTCGAAGGCCTCGAGGATCTCGCCCTTGGTGCGGCCTTTCACGGCCATGATGAAGGGAAAGCCGAACTTCGCCTTGTAGCGGTCGTTGAGGGCCAGGAAGCGGTCGCGCTCCTCCTCGTTCAGGCTGTCGAGGCCGGCCGAGGCCTGCTCGTTTTGCGAATCCGCCGTGAGATCGGCGAGCTTCAGGCGGCCGGCGAGATCGGGATGGGCGCGGATCAGGGCCAGCTTCTGCTCGCGCGTGCCATCCGCCAGCACGTTCACCATGGCGGCGTGCAAGCCCTCCGCGCTGTCCTGCCCTGTCGTGAGACCCGCCGCATGGGTGGCTTCCGCGATCCAGGGCGAGTGCTCGAAGATGTCGCCGAAGAGCTCGACGAACTGCGCCCGCGTCATCCGGCTCGGGCGCAGCTCCACGGGCCGATGATGCTTCAGCCAATGCCGCGCGATATCGAGACGCCGCGCCACCCACACCCGCTCGTGCGAGGCGACATAATCCAGAAAGCGTGCGAGCGCCGCGGCCCGCCCGGGTCGGCCCACCAGGCGGCAATGGAGGCCCACCGACATCATCTTCGGCGCCGTCTCGCCCTCGGCGTAGAGGACGTCGAAGGTGTCCTTCAGATAGGCGAAGAACTGGTCGCCGGCATTGAAGCCCTGCGGGGTCGCGAAGCGCATGTCGTTGGCGTCGAGCGTGTAAGGCACGACGAGCTGCGGCCCCTGAGGGCCCTCGGCCCAATAGGGCAATTCGTCCGCATAGGAATCCGCCGAGTACAGGAAGCCGCCCTCCTCGAAGGTCAGGCGCAGCGTGTGCTCCGACGTGCGGCCCTGATAGAATCCCAAGGGCCGTTCGCCCGCCACTTCCGTATGGATGCGGATCGCTTCCGCGATATGGGCCCGCTCCTCGTCGGAGGTGAAATCCTTGTAGTCGATCCACTTCAGCCCGTGGCTCGCGATCTCCCAGCCGGCCTCGCGCATGGCCGCCACGGCCTCGGGGTGGCGCTGCATCGCCGTCGCGACGCCGAACACGGTGACGGGCATGTTGCGCTCGGTGAACATCCGCCACAGGCGCCAGAACCCGGCGCGGGAGCCGTATTCGTAGATCGATTCCATGTTCATGTGGCGCTGACCGGGCCAGGGCGCGGCGCCCACGATCTCGGACAGGAAGGCCTCGGAGGCGCGGTCGCCGTGGAGGATGTTGTTCTCGCCACCCTCCTCGTAGTTCACCACGAACTGGACGCAGACCCGCGCCTCGTTCGGCCAGCGCGGATGCGGCGGGTTACGGCCGTAGCCGACGAGGTCGCGGGGGTAGGTGGTGTCGGTCATCGGGCTCTCGATGCGCAGCGGCGGTCAGCTTCCGCGATAGGTGGAATAGCTCCAGGGGGAGACGAGGAGCGGTACGTGGTAGTGCCCGTCCGCCTCCGCCATGGCGAAGCGAATCGGCACCACGTCGAGGAAGGCTGGATTGGCCGTGGCGGTGCCCCGCCCCCGGAAATAATCGCCGACATGAAACAGGATTTCGTAGGAACCTGCCCGGAAGGCGTCGCCGATCATGAGCGGCGCATCGGTCCGCCCATCCGCGTTGGTGCGCGTCCGAACGACGAGGCTGCGGTTGTCTCCGTCCAGGCGAAAGAGCTCAATGGCGACGCCCTGCGCGGGTCCGCCCTGGACGGTGTCGAGAACATGCGTGGAGAGGCGGCCCATCGGCGCTCCTTGAGACGACGCGCGACTGTTTGAGGCTTCACGCGGCTCCGTCAAGGCGCGCCGCGTCCGCTTGATCGGCTTACGCTCAGCGAATCGCCCCTATCGCTCGCGCCGGGCTTGGCCCATATCGGCGACGTCGACCCGTACGGTGGTCTGCCTGCCGCCCCGATCGAGGGTGAGCTCGATCGCATTGCCGACCCCCACCTCCTCCAGGATCGTGGTGAGATCGGCGAGCCGCCGCACCGGCCGCCCGTTGGCGCCGACGATCACGTCGCCGATCTCCCCGCTCTGCATGTTGACCCCGCGCAGGCCGGCCCGTTGCGCCGGCGAGCCCGGCATGGTCCGCACGATGACCACTCCTTCGATGCCGAGCTGGGCGGCGGCCGCCTCCTGACCCACGATGATGCCGATCCCCGCCGTCGGCACGCGCCCGTTGCGGATGAGCTGCGGCACCACGCGGTTCACCACATCGACGGGAATGGCAAAGCCGATGCCGGCGAAGGCCCCGGACGGCGAGAAGATCGCCGTGTTGACGCCGATGAGCCGGCCCGCGGAATCGAGCAGCGGCCCGCCCGAGTTGCCGGGATTGATGGCGGCATCCGTCTGGATCATGTCCGCGATCTCGCGGCCCTCGCTCGTGGGCAGCCGGCGCTTGAGGGCGCTGATGACCCCCGTCGTCAGCGTCTGGTCGAGGCCGAAGGGATTGCCGATCGCGAAAGTGGCCTGTCCGACCTTCAGATCGGCCGAGGTCCCGACCGGGATGGCAGGTGGAGGCTGCCGCGTGCGGCCGAGGCGCAGAACCGCGAGATCGTAGTTCGGCGCTGTCCCGACGATCTCGGCCGGGACGATTTCGCCCGAGTTCAGCCGGATGCGGATGCCCCGCGAGCCCTCGACCACGTGGTTGTTGGTGACCACGTGCCCGGCCGCATCCCACAGGAAGCCGGTGCCGGACTGGGTCCCGCCCCCACCGTCGGGGCCCTCGGGACGGCCCCGGCCTCCGGGCCCGCTGGGTCCCCCGAGCGGGTCGTCCTGCTGCGCCAAGCGCCGCGGGTCCGGCTCGGCGAAGACGTGCACCACGGAAGGGGAGATGCGCTGGAAGAGGTCGATCGTCGAGCGCTCGCTCTCCTCCAGGTTCCCCCGCGCCGCCACCACGCGCGGCTCGGTCTGCGCATAAAGGTATCGCGAGACGTAGGGCTCTGCCACGAACACCGCTAGGAGGAGCAGGGCAACGAAGAGTGCGATGCGGATCAGGCGGTCTGACAAGGCGGGGCTCCGGGCAACAGGCTGGATATGTGCATCGCCGCGGCCCCGCTTCAACGGGCGGGCGCCGCGGCGGGGGTCAACGCCTGCGCACGCCGTCCGGTGTCATATGCTTCAAAAAGGCGGTGGACGGGCCCGCCGGAAAACCCTAAGCCGCCTCGATTGTTACGCTTAACCTCCAGGGCTCGCCGTCCCGCATGATCGACCCGCAAATCTCCGAATGGATCAGCCAGGTCCTGCGCTGGGTCCACGTGATCACCGCCGTGGCCTGGATCGGGTCGTCCTTCTACTTCATCCATCTCGACCTGAGCCTCAAGAAGCGCGAGGGGCTGGCCGCGGGCGTCGGCGGCGAGGCCTGGCAGGTCCACGGCGGCGGCTTCTACAACATGCGGAAGTATCTGGTGGCTCCGCCGGAGCTGCCCAAGGAGCTCACCTGGTTCAAGTGGGAGAGCTACTCGACCTGGATCACGGGCTTCTTCCTGATCGTCTGGGTCTATTACCTCAACGCCGATCTCTACACGATCGACCCCGCGGTGCGGGTGCTGCAGCCCTGGCAGGCCGCCGCCATCGGCATCGGCGGATTGGCGCTCGGCTGGCTCGTCTATGACGGGCTCTGCCGCTCGCCTTTGGGAAAGAACGACGTGCTGCTCGGCGTGGTGCTGTTCTTCTACATCCTCGCTGCCGCCTACGTGTTCACCCTGCTGTTCAACGGCCGCGCCGCCTTTCTGCATACGGGAGCGATGATCGCGACCTGGATGACGGCAAGCGTGTTCTTCGTCATCATCCCCAACCAGAAGAAGGTGGTGAACACCCTCCTCGCCGGCGGCACGCCCGATCCGATGCTCGGCAAGCAGGCGAAGCAGCGCTCCACCCACAACAATTATCTGACCCTGCCGGTCATCTTCCTGATGCTGTCGAACCACTACCCGCTGGCGTGGTCCTCCCGCTATTCGGTGGCGATCGTCGGCCTCATCGTGATCGCGGGCGCCGTCATCCGGCACTTCTTCAATTCGCGCCACGCCGACAAGGGCTCGCCCTGGTGGACGTGGGGCGTGTCGGCCGCCGCCATCGCGCTCGCGGCTTATCTCTCGATCATCGGCAAGCCCGGCAATGCAACGCTCGCCGAGGTGCCGGCGACGCCCATGCCGGCAGCCTTCGACGAGGCGGTGCTCGCGGTGCAGTCCCGCTGCTCCATGTGCCACGCGGCGGAGCCCGTGTGGGACGGCATCCCGATCGCTCCGAAGGGCGTGCGGCTCGACACCCCGGAAGCGATTGCCCGCCACGCGGAGGCCATTCGGGTGCAGAGCGTGCTCACCCATGCCATGCCGCCCAACAACATCACCGAGATGACGATCGAGGAGCGCCGTGCGGTGGCGGCATGGCTGGCCCGCCGCGACAGTGCTATCCGTTAGATCTATAAACAAAGCCGACCAACCTCTCGCCGGGACCCCCTCTGTATGAGCGATCTCACCCTCGAAGCCGCCCAAACGATCCTCGCCGCCGCGCTGAAATCCGGCCGCGAGAAGAAGTTCAAACCGCTGGCGGTGGCCGTCTATGACGGCCGAGGGGCCCTGAAGGCGCTGGCCACGGAGGACGGAGCGAGCCTCAAACGGGCCGAGATCGCCATGGGCAAGGCTTACGGGGCCCTTTCGCTCGGCGTCGGCTCCCGCGCGATCCACAAGATGGCGGTCGACCGCCCCTACTTTGTGGCGGCCGCGACCCATGCGGTCGGCGGGCAGCTCATCCCGGCGCCGGGCGGCGTGCTCATCAAGGATCAGCAGGGTGCCGTCCTCGGCGCCGTCGGCGTGTCGGGCGACACCTCGGATAATGACGAGATCGCCGCTGCGGCCGGCATCGAAGCCGCCGGTTACGTCTTCGACGCCGGCGCTTAGCCCGGGAGCATCCCACTAACCTGTTAGTTCACGCGCCCGTGAAGAATACCGCTGCGGCATCTTTTGCCAGTGGCTCCCGCTGCAATTGCGCTGGACAGCAGCATCGGAACCGAAGAAGAAATAGCCTCAAGGTACGACAAACGGCTAACGCCCCGCGGCGTGCGCAGCTTGTCGGCTGAGACACAGTACCAATAGCGATAACCAGAAGAGGGGATGCGCTTCATGTCTACTTGGTTCAAACGGATGGCGATCGCCGCCGTTGCCACCGTGGCCTTTACGGGCCTGGCGGCAGCGCAGGTCGTCTACAACCGCGGCAATGACGCCGATCCGGAAACGCTCGATCCGCACAAGACGTCGACCACCTACGAGTCGCACATCCTGCGCGACATGCTCGAAGGTCTGATGATCTACGACGCGGCCGGCAAGGTGGTTCCCGGCGTGGCCGAGAAGCACGAGATCAGCGACGACGGCACGAAGTACCGCTTCACGCTGCGCTCCAACGCCAAGTGGTCGAACGGCGACCCCGTGAAGGCGTCCGATTTCGAGTTCTCGCTCCGCCGCATCATGGATCCGGCGACGGGCGCGAAGTACGCCAACATCCTCTACCCGATCAAGAACGCCGAGAAGATCAACAAGAGCCAGGGCGCGAAGCCCGAGGAGCTCGGCGTGAAGGCGGTCGACGACCGGACTCTCGAGATCACCCTCGAGCGCCCCACCCCCTACTTCCTTGAGCTCCTCACGCACCAGACGGGCCTCCCGGTCCATCCGGCCAGCGTCCAGAAGAGCGGCTCGGACTTCGTGAAGCCCGGCAGCTATGTGTCGAACGGCGCCTACGTGCTGAAGGAGTTCGTTCCGAACTCCCAGATCCGGCTCGAGAAGAACCCGAACTTCCACGACGCCGCGAACGTGAAGATCGACGTGGTGGTGTTCCAGCCCCAGAAGGATCTCGCCGCGACCGCTCGTCGCTTCGAGGCCGGTGAGCTTCACTCCACCAGCGACTTCCCGGCCGACCAGACGAAGGCTCTGCGCCAGCGTCTCGGCGACCAGGTTCGCACCTCGCCGCGTCTCGGCTTCTACTATGTCGCGCTCAACACCTCGAAGGAGCATCTGAAGGACGCCCGCGTTCGCCAGGCTCTCTCGATGGTCATCGACCGCGAGCTGATCTCCGACGCGGTGTGGGGCGGAACCATGCTCCCGGCCTACTCGATCGTGCCCCCGGGCATCGGCAACTACAAGGAGCCGGCCTTCGCCGACTTCAAGGAGATGTCGCCCATCGAGCGTGAGGACAAGGCGAAGGAACTCCTGAAGCAGGCGGGTTTCGGCCCGGGCAAGCCGCTGAAGGTGCAGCTGCGCTACAACACCACGGACAACAACAAGAACACGGTCGTGCAGATCGCCGACGACTGGAAGCGCATCGGTGTCGAGACGTCCTTCATCAACACGGACGCCAAGACCCACTTCGCGGTTCTCCGTGACACCAACGACTACGAGGCGGCTCGCGCGGGCTGGATCGGCGACTATTCCGACCCGCAGAACTTCCTCTTCCTGCTGGAGTCCGACAACAAGGGCTTCAACTACGCGAAGTACAACAACCCCGAGTTCGACGCCCTGATGAAGAAGGCCGCCGCCGAGCAGAACCTCGACAAGCGCGCCGACATCCTCAAGCAGGCCGAAGCCCTGGCGATGAAGGACATGCCCTACATCCCGGTGCTCTACTACGGGAACAACAACCTGGTCTCCAACAAGCTGAAGGGCTGGGTCGATAACGTGACGGGCGCTCACCCGACGCGCTTCATGTCGATCACGCAGTAAAGCGATCGGCGCCCCGGACCACGGTCCGGGGCGCCTCCCCTTCTTCCAGGTTTATGAGACGACCAGCTTGATCCCCTTCATCCTGCGCCGCTTCCTGTCGGCCCTTCCGACGCTCCTGCTGATCGTCACGATTTCCTTTTTTCTGATCCGTGTGGCGCCGGGTGGCCCCTTCGACTTGGAGCAGCCGCTCGAAGCGAAGGTCATGGAAAACCTCCGCCGGATCTACAAGCTCGACCGCCCCCTCATCGAGCAGTACTGGCTCTACCTCTCGTCGCTCCTTCGGGGCGATTTCGGGCCGTCCTTCTACTTCCGCGATTTCACGATCGGCGATCTCTTCGCCCGCGGCCTCCCCGTCTCCATGACGCTCGGCTCGCTTGCGCTTCTGGTTGCGGTCCTCATCGGCGGCACGCTCGGCACGATTGCGGCCTTCCGCCAGAACAGCTGGGCCGATTACGTGGTGTCCGGCTTCGGCACGATGGGCCTTACCATCCCGAACTTCGTGGTTGCGCCGATCTTCCAAATCGTGTTCGGCCTCATGCTGGCCTGGTTTCCCGTCGGCGGCTGGAACGACGGCGCGGTGCGGGCCATCGTGCTCCCGGTGGTCGTCCTCGCCCTGCCCCAGATCGCCGTTGTGGCGCGCATGATCCGCGCCTCCATGATCGAGGCGCTTCGCTCGAACCACATCCGCACCCTGCGCTCGCTCGGCCTCCCCACCTCCGTGATCGTCCGCCACGCCCTGCGCGCGGCGTCGCTGCCCGTGGTGTCCTATCTCGGCCCCGCGGCAGCCGCGCTCCTCACCGGGTCCGTCGTCGTCGAGACGATCTTCGCGCTCCCCGGCGTCGGCCGCTACTTCGTCGAGGGCGCCCTCAACCGCGACTACACCCTGGTCATGGGGACCGTCGTGATGGTCGCCGTGTTCATCATGTTCTTCAATCTTCTCGTCGACATTCTCTACGCGCTGATCGACCCGCGCGTCCGCTACGAGTAGGGCGCCATGGCTCAAGGTACCGTTATTCCCACCGAGGCCATGACTGGCCCGATCGTCGGCCGCTCGCTGTGGGCCGACGCCCGCACCCGGCTCGTCCGCAACAGAGCGGCCCTGGTGAGCATGATCTGGCTCGCCTTCATGGCCCTGATCTGCATCGTGGGCCCGGAGATCACCGGCCACAGCTACGACCGGATCTACACCGAATACACCCGCATCCCGCCGAGCATGACCGCCTATCCCAAGGAGGATCAGATCACGCCGGCGGTGGAGCGGATCGGCTCGCGGCTGCGGGCGAAGCCCGAGCAGATCGAGGTGACGGGCGACACGCTGCGCGCCACCTTCGTGGGGCCCCGCGCCATCGACGAGCGTTCGCTCGCCTTCTTCGAGCGCTCCGACATGTTCGGCGCGGCCCGCGTTACGGAACGCGCCGAAGAGGGCCGGCGCCTCACCGTGGAAGCGCCCATCGAACGCCGCTACTTCTTCTTCGGCACCGACACGAACGGCCGCGACCTCCTCACCCGCACCCTGTTCGCGGGCCGCATCTCCCTTTCCATCGGCCTCCTCGCCACCTTCGTGGCCATCGTGATCGGCGTCATCTACGGCTCCGTGTCGGGCTATCTTGGCGGGCGCGTCGACCTCGTGATGATGCGCTTCGTGGACGTGCTCTACTCGCTGCCCTTCATCTTCTTCGTCATCATGCTGGTGGTGTTCTTCGGCCGAAACTTCGTGCTGATGTTCATCGCCGTGGGCGCGGTCGAATGGCTCGACATGGCCCGCATCGTCCGCGGCCAGACGCTCTCCATCAAGCGCCAGGAATACGTGCAAGCAGCCGAGGCGCTCGGCGTCGATACCCGCGGCATCCTGCGCCGCCACGTCATCCCGAACACGCTTGGACCCGTCGTGGTCTACATGACCCTTCTCGTGCCCCGCGTGATCCTGCTCGAGAGCTTCCTTTCGTTCTTAGGACTCGGCGTTCAGGAGCCGATGACGAGTTGGGGCGTGCTCATCTCGGACGGCGCACGCAACATCCAGGGCGCCGCCTACATGCTGGTGTTCCCCTCCATCTTCCTCGTCTCGACCCTGTTCGCGCTCAACTTCATCGGCGACGGCCTGCGCGACGCCCTCGACCCGAAGGACCGCTAGCGATGTCGTCCCATCTCCGTCGCGAAGCGCAGACCTCTTCGGCCTGCAAGCGCACCCTCCGCAAGGACCGCTGATATGGCCGCCGCTGCAATGCCAGTCCCGCAAGCTGCGAACGCACCCGTTCTCTCGGTTCGCGACCTGCATGTCCGCTTCCGCACCGGCGACGGCATTCTCCATGCCGTGAAGGGGATCAACGTCGACGTGCAGCCCGGCGAGACCGTGGCCATCGTGGGCGAGTCCGGCTCCGGCAAGAGCCAGACCATGATGTCGGTCATGGGCCTGCTGGCCTCGAACGGTTGGGCGGAAGGCTCGGTGAAGTACCGCGGCGAGGAGTTGATCGGCCTCCCGCCGGACCGGCTGAACCGCTATCGCGGCTCCAAGCTCACCATGATCTTCCAGGAGCCGATGACCTCCCTCGATCCGCTCTATCGGATCGGCCATCAGCTCGCCCTCCCCCTCACGATGCACGGGGGCTTGAGCAAGGCCAAGGCGCGCGAGCGCGCCATCGAGCTTCTCGAGCTCGTTCGTATCCCCGACCCGCAACGCCGGATCGATGCCTACCCGCACGAGCTCTCGGGCGGCCAGCGCCAGCGCGTGATGATCGCCATGGCGCTCGCCAACAATCCGGACGTGCTCATCGCGGACGAGCCCACCACGGCCCTCGACGTGACCGTGCAGGCCCGCATCCTCGACCTCCTCGCCGATCTGCAGAAGCGGCTCGGCATGTCGATCGTGTTCATCACCCACGATCTCGGCGTGGTCCGCCGCTTCGCAGACCGCACCTATGTGATGCGCTACGGCGAAGTGGTGGAAAGCGGGCGCACCGCGGACCTCTTCGCCGATCCCAAGCACCCCTACAGCCGCATGCTCATCGACGCCGAACCTCGCGGCCGCAAGGAGCCGGTGCCGGCCCATGCGCCGGTGGTGCTCGATGCCCGTGACGTGCGCGTGACCTTCCAGATCAAGAGCGGCCTATTCGGACGCAACAATCACGATCTGAAGGCCGTCGACGGGGTGAGCCTGCGCGTGCGCTCCGGTGAAACCATCGGCATCGTCGGCGAGTCCGGCTCCGGCAAATCGACCCTCGGCCGCGCGATCCTGCGTCTGCAATCGGCTTCCGGCATGGTGCGGTTCGAAGACCGCAACCTCATGCCCCTCGACCGCGCCGGCATGCGACCGCTCCGCCGCGAACTCCAGCTCGTGTTCCAGGACCCCTTCGGTTCACTCTCGCCGCGCATGACCTCGGGCGAGATCGTCACCGAGGGCCTGCTTGTGCACGAGCCGTCGATCTCGCGAAAGGAACGCGACAAGCGCGCCATCCAGGCCTTCGAGGAGGTGCGCCTCGATCCGGTCTGGCGCAACCGCTTCCCGCACGAGTTCTCGGGCGGCCAGCGCCAGCGCATTGCGATTGCCCGTGCCATGATTCTGCACCCGAAGCTCGTGGTGCTGGACGAGCCGACCTCCGCCCTCGACCGTTCCGTGCAAAAGGAGATCGTGGACCTGCTCCGCGACCTCCAGCGCCGGCACGGCCTCGCCTATGTCTTCATCAGCCACGATCTCGCGGTGGTGCGCGCGCTCGCCGACGAGATCATCGTGATGAAGAGCGGCCAGGTGGTGGAGCGCGGCCCTGTCGAGGTGATCTTCGACCGGCCGCAGGAGGCCTACACCCGCGATCTCATCGCGGCTGCCTTCCTGAACGCGGAGCGCGAGGAAACCGCGGGAGCGCTGGCCTCCTGACCGGCGGAACCGGACGATGCGGCGCGGATTGACTTCGCGCCATGGCACGCCGACCCGCCCCGAAAGCCAAATCCGCAAAAGCGGCTCCTCCGGCCGATCGCGAGCCGGAGGCAGTCGAGATTGCGGGCGTTCGCCTCACCAACCCGCAGCGGGTCCTGTGGGACGAGCAGGATGTCACCAAGCAGGAACTGGCCGAGTTCTATGTCGGCATCGCGGATTGGCTCCTCCCCCACATCGCAGGCCGTCCGCTCGCTCTGGTGCGCTGCCCAGCCGGGTCTGAAAAGTCCTGCTTTTTCCAGAAGCACCCCTGGGCCGGCCTGTCGGAGCATATCGAGCGCCGGATACTCCGGCATGACGGCAAGGACGAGGAGGTGGTGCTCGTCGAGGATATCAAGGGCGTGGTCGGCCTCGTTCAGGCCGGCGTGCTCGAAATCCACCCCTGGGGCGCCGCCATCGAGAGGGTGGACCGGCCAGACCGGGTGATCTTCGATTTCGACCCGGGTGAAGGGGTCGGCTGGCCGGAAGTCATCAAGGGTGCGCAGGAGGTGCGCCGCCGCCTGAGCGCCTTGCGGCTCGAGAGCTTCGTGAAAACCACCGGCGGCAAGGGGCTGCACGTGGTCGTGCCGGTCGCGCCCGATGGGGATTGGGAGGACGCCAAGGCGTTCACGCGCGCGCTCGCCGACGCGATGGTGGCCGACCGGCCCGACCGCTACACCACGGCCTCCCTCAAATCCGAGCGCGAGGGCCGCATCTTCATCGACTACCTGCGCAATACGCGCGGCGCCACGGCGGTAACCCCCTACTCCACCCGTGCCCGCAAGGGAGCACCGGTTTCGACGCCTTTGGCCTGGGAGGAGCTGTCGCCGGACGTGCCCTCGAACCACTACACGGTCACGAACTTGGCCAAGCGCCTCAAAGGCCTCGACGACCCCTGGGCTCGGTTCTTCAAGGTCCGGCAGAAGCTGCCGGACCCAGGCAAGATCGCTTAGGCCGCCTGCAGCAGCGACTGAATTCGCTCCGCGAGATCCGTCGCGCGGTAGGGCTTGTAGAGCAGATCGAGGTCTTCGAGCTTCGCTTCGCCGTCCACATACCCTGTCGTCAAAAGCACACGCACCGAGGGCCATTCCCTTTTGACCATGCGGGCGAGGTCGATGCCGGTGATCTCGCCGGGCATCCGCACATCGCTCAGCACCAGCCGGAAATGGCTGTCGGCCTGGAGGAGCGAAGCCGCCTCGTCGCCGCTCTGCGCCTCCCGCACCGTGAAACCGAGCGATTCCAGCGTGGAGACGGCCACCTGGCGCACTGCCGGGTCGTCCTCGACCACGAGCACGGACTCGCCCTGTCCGATGGGCGCGGCCTCCTTCATGCTGGCGGCTGCGGGCTCGGCCGCCGCTTCGCCCGCGACGCGCGGAAGGAAGATGCGGATGGTCGTGCCCTCGTCGGGCAGACTGTCGACCTCGATATGGCCGTTCGATTGCTGCACGAAGCCGTAGACCATGGAGAGGCCGAGCCCCGTGCCCTTGCCGCTTTCCTTCGTGGTGAAGAAGGGTTCGAACACCTTTTCCAGCACCTCTGGCGGCATGCCGGTGCCGGTATCCGCCACGGAGATCACGACGTAATCGCCGGGCTCCGCTCTGGCGCTGTCGTCCACGGCCCTGTTCTCGATGGTGATCGTGAGATCGCCGCCGTCCGCCATGGCATCGCGGGCGTTGACCGCGAGGTTGAGGAGCGCCGCCTCGAATTGCGCCCGGTCCACGCGAACGGGCCAGGTGGCGTCATCGGCCTTGAGCGTCACGTTGATGTGCTCGCCGAGGGTGCGCCGCATCAGTTCGAGCAGCCCCGGCATGATGGCCTTCACGTCGAGGGTGGAGGCGAGGAGCGGCTGACGGCGCGAGAAGGCGAGGAGGCGGTGGGTGAGGTCGGCGCAACGCTGCGCGCCTTCCATGGCCATGCGGGCACGGCGCTGGGCGCGTTCGTTTCCTTCGATCGACTTCGACAGCAGATCCAGGTTGCCGATCACGACGCTCAGCATGTTGTTGAAGTCGTGGGCGATGCCGCCCGTGAGGCGGCCGACCGCTTCGAGCTTGCTGGCGTGGAGCAGGTTCTGCTCCAGCTGCTTGCGCTCGGTCATGTCGAACCAAAGTCCGAAATACTCCCGCGCGCGCCCTTCGTCGTCCCGGACCAGCAGGGTTTGGTCGAGGAAGTGACGGTAGGTTCCGTCCGAGCAGCGCCAACGGTACTCCAAGGTGACGGCGCCGGTCTGCGGCAGCGACCGGAGGTGCTGGAGCGCGGCATCCCGATCCTCGGGGTGCAGGCGGGAGGCCCAGAAACCTTCCGCCGACAGGAAATCCGCCGGGGTGAAACCCGTGAGCGCCTGGACACCCTCGTTGGTGAATTGCAGCTGCCGGTGATCCTCGTGGATCGATGCCGTGTAGAGCGCGAGCGGCAGCGATTGAAGCACGATGGCCTGGTGCTCTTCGCGCCGGCGCAGCGCCTGCTCGGTTTTCAGCTTTTCGCTGCGAACCCGCAGGTTCTCCATCAGGAGCCGACGCTCCTCCTCGCCCTGGCGCCGGATCTCCTCAGTTTTCCTGTAGAGATCGACGAACACATCGACCTTGGATTTGAGGATCAGCGGCTCGATCGGCTTGAACACGTAGTCCACCGCTCCCGCGGTGTAGCCGCGGAAAACGTGCAGGTCGTCCTTGTTGAAGGCCGTGAGGAAGAGAATGGGCACACGCGACGAGCGTTGGCGGGCCCGGATCATGCCCGCCACCTCGTAGCCGTCGATCCGCGGCATCTGCACGTCGAGCAGGATGACCGCGAAGTCGTCCTTCAGCACATGGCGAAGCGCCGCCTCGCCGCAATCGGCCGTGACGATCTCGATGCCTGGGGCCCGCAGCATCTCCTCGACAGCGAGGAGATTGCGCGGGTCGTCATCGACGGCGAGGATTTTGGCCGTGACGGGGCCAGGGTCGGCGTGAGTCAGCACCGGGCGCTGAATCCCGGGACCAGACCCCGCCGGCCTGAGTTGCTCCATCATGGATGCAGTCCGTCTCCCGCCGCGCCGTTGGCGACAATCTCGCCGTCTCCGACATTGTAGGTGCTGCGCCCAAGTTGAACGCGCAGAACCGCCAAAAGTTGATCCATGTCCACAGGCTTCGACACGTAGTCGGTGGCGCCGGCCTCCAGGCACTTCTCGCGATCGCCCTTCATGGCCTTCGCGGTGACGGCGATGAGCGGCAGGTCGCGGTACTGCGGGAGCTTGCGGATCTCCTGCATGGTCTCGTAGCCGTCCATCTGCGGCATCATGATGTCGACCAGCATGATGTCGATCCCGGGCGTGCTCTTCAGCTTCTCGATGCCCTCGCGGCCGTTCTCCGCAAAGGTGACCTCCATGCCGTGCTGTTCCAGCGCAGCGGTGAGGGAGAAGATGTTGCGCACGTCATCGTCCACGATCAGCACCTTGCGGCGATGCAACGAGGTGTCGTCGTGGCGCTCCACGATGATCTGCTGGCTCTCCGGAACGTTGGCGATCGCCCGGTGCAGGAAGAGCGCCGTCTCGTCGAGGAGCTTCTCCGAGGAGCCCGATCCCTTGACGATGATGGTCGAAGCGATGGCCTCGAGCCGCCGCTCCTGCGCCTTGTTGAGGTCCTGGCCCGTATAGACCACGATCGGCAACTCCTCGCCGCCGCTGGTCTTGCGAATCCGCTCGATGAGCTCGGCGCCCGGGAGATCCGGCAGGCCGAGATCCACGATCGCGCAGTCGAACCGGCGCGCCTGGATGGCTTCGAGAGCGGCTTCCGCGGTCGCGACGCCGGTGACCTCCACGCTGTCGGTGCCGAGCAATTGCTCGATGCTCATGCGCTGGTTCGCATCGTCTTCAACGAGCAGCAGGCTCTTGACCGGCCGGTCGATGAAGTCGCGGGTGCGGGTCAGCGCGGCCATCAGCGCATCCCGCTCCACGGGCTTCTCGAGGAAGCCGAAGGCGCCGGCCTTGAGGCCCCGCTTCTTCTGGTCGTCCACCGAGATCACGTGGATCGGCACATGCCGCGTGCGCGGATCGTGCTTGAGGAGATCGAGCAGCGCCCAACCATCCATATCGGGCAGGCCGATATCGAGGGTGATCGCCTGCGGCTTGTAGCGGTGGGCGAGAGCCAGCGCGGAGGCGCCGTCGCTCGCGATGAGGCCCTTGAAGCCCTGCTCCCGGGCGAGTTCGAGGAGGACGGAGGCGAACATCGCGTCGTCCTCGATGATCAGCACCACGTGGTCGCCCTGGGCGATCATGTGGCAGTCGTCCGACGAGGCCGACAGCGCCATCGGAGCCGAGGGCCGCGACAGCGTGATCGGCTCGGCCGAGATCATCGCAGCGCTGCTGGTGGCGCGCTGCACGCCGAGTTCGGATCCGGCCGGCGGCTGCAGGGGTAGGAACAGGGTGAAGGTGGAGCCCCGGCCCGGCTGGCTCGACAGCACGATCTCGCCGCCGAGAAGGCGCGCGATCTCGCGACTGATGGCAAGCCCCAGACCCGTGCCGCCATAGCGCCGGCTCGTGGTGCCGTCCGCTTGCTGGAACGCCTCGAAGATGATGCGCTGCTTGTCCTCAGGGATGCCGATGCCGGTATCCTGCACCGAGAGAGCGATCCATTCGCTGCCGGCGCGGAGCGGCGAGCCTACGGCCGACCCGATCTTCAGCGTGACGCCGCCCCTCTCGGTGAACTTGAACGCGTTCGAGAGCAGATTGCGCAGCACCTGCTGCAGGCGCTTCGAATCCGTGCGGACCGCGGGCGCCAAGTTGGGATCGACCTCGATATGGAAGTCGAGATGCCGCTCTTCCGCGACCTGGCGGAAGGTGCGCTCCATGTTGTCCACGATGTCGCGGAAGCCGACGCTGGAGAGCTCCAGGCTCACCGTGCCGGACTCGATCTTCGACAGGTCGAGGATGTCGTTGATGAGCGCCAGCAGATCCGAGCCCGCGGCATGGATCGTCTTGGCGAACTCCTTCTGCTTATCCGAGAGGTTGCCTTCCGGGTTCTCGGTCAGCAGCTTCGAGAGGATGAGCAGCGAGTTGAGCGGCGTGCGCAGCTCGTGGCTCATGTTGGCCAGGAACTGGGACTTGTAGCGTGAGGTGAGGGAGAGCTGTTCGGCCTTCTCCTCCAGGGCCGTTTTGGCGACGGAAACCTCGCGGTTCTTGCCCTCGACCTCCCGCTTCTGGACTTCGAGGAGGCGCGCCTTCTCTTCCAGCTCCTCGTTGGTCTGCTGCAGCTTGTCCTGCTGGGTGCGCAGCAGCTCCTCGGAGCGGCGGAGGGTGGCGGCCTGCTGTTCCAGGCGCTCGTTGGTCTTCTTCAGCTCTTCCTGCTGGCTTTGCAGCTCGGTGGTGAGGAGCTGGGACTGCTTCAGCAGGCCCTCGGTGCGCATGTTGGCCGCGATCGTGTTGAGCACGATACCGATCGACTCGGTGAGTTGATCGAGGAAGGCCTGGTGGGTCTCGGAGAAGCGGTTGAACGAGGCGAGCTCGATCACCGCCTTCACCTCCTGCTCGAAGAGCACGGGGAGCACGATGATGTTGAGCGGGGGCGCCTCGCCGAGCGCGGAGCCGATGGTGATGTAATCGCCCGGCACGTCGGTGAGCAGAATGCGCTTCTTCTCGTAGGCCACCTGACCCACGATCCCCTCGCGGAGACGGAAGCGGTTCGACAGGCGCTTGCGTTCCGTGAAGGCGTAGGACGCCACCATGTCGAGCACGGGCTCGCCGCCCGCGTTGTCGACCGTGTAGAACACGCCGCGCTGGGCGTTCACGAGCGGAGCGATCTCCGACAGGATCATGTTCGACACGGTCGTGAGATCGCGCTCGCCCTGCAGCATGCGGGTGAACTTGGCGAGGTTGGTCTTGAGCCAATCCTGCTCCGCGTTCTTCTGCGTGGTGTCACGCAGATTGCGGATCATCTCGTTGATGTTGTCCTTCAGGGCCGCGAGCTCGCCCAGCGCCTCGGCGGTAATCGACCGGGTGAGGTCGCCGCGGGTCACGGCGGTCGCCACTTCCGCGATGGCTCGCACCTGGTTGGTGAGGTTCGCGGCGAGCTGGTTCACGTTGTCGGTGAGATCGCGCCAGAGGCCGGACACGCCCTCCACTCGCGCCTGACCGCCAAGTTTGCCCTCCGTACCCACCTCTTTCGCGACGCGGGTCACCTCGGAGGCGAATGAGTTCAGCTGGTCCACCATGGTGTTGATGGTGTTCTTGAGCTCCAGCATTTCGCCTTTGACGTCCACGGTGATCTTCTTGGAGAGATTGCCGTTCGCGACCGCCGTGGTGACGTCGGCGATGTTACGCACCTGACCCGTGAGGTTCGCGGCCATCATGTTCACGTTGTCCGTGAGGTCCTTCCAGGTTCCCCCGACGCCGCGGACCTGGGCCTGACCGCCGAGCTTACCCTCGGTGCCCACTTCGCGGGCCACGCGGGTCACCTCGCTCGCGAACGAGTTCAGCTGGTCCACCATGGTGTTGATGGTGTTCTTGAGCTCGAGGAGCTCGCCGCGCACATCGACGGTGATCTTCTTCGACAGGTCGCCGTTCGCGACCGCCGTCGTCACATCCGCGATGTTACGCACCTGGCCGGTGAGGTTCGCGGCCATCATGTTCACGTTATCGGTGAGATCTTTCCAGGTTCCCCCGACGCCCTTCACCTGGGCTTGGCCACCGAGTTTTCCTTCCGAGCCCACCTCGCGCGCAACGCGGGTCACCTCGGAGGCAAAGGAGTTCAGCTGGTCCACCATGGTGTTAATCGTGGACTTCAGCTCGAGCATCTCGCCTTCGACCACGACGGTGATCTTCTTGGAGAGGTCGCCCTGGGCGACCGCGGTCACCACTTCGGCGATGCCGCGCACCTGGCCGGTGAGGTTCGCGGCCATGAGGTTCACGTTATCGGTGAGCCCCTTCCACACGCCGCCGACGCCCTTCACCTGGGCCTGACCGCCGAGTTTTCCTTCCGAGCCCACCTCGCGCGCCACACGTGTCACTTCCGAAGCGAAGCTATTGAGCTGGTCCACCATGGTATTGATGGTGTTCTTCAGCTCCAACATCTCACCGCGCACGTCGACGGTAATCTTCTTGGAGAGATCGCCATTCGCGACCGCTGTCGTCACCTCGGCGATGTTACGCACCTGGCCCGTCAGATTCGCGGCCATGAAGTTCACGTTGTCGGTGAGACCCTTCCAGGTTCCCCCGACGCCTTCCACGCGGGCTTGGCCGCCCAGTTTACCCTCGGTGCCCACTTCGCGGGCCACGCGGGTCACCTCGCTCGCGAACGAGTTCAGCTGATCCACCATGGTGTTGATCACGTCCTTGATCTGCAGGATCTCGCCCTGCACCGGCACCGTGATCTTCTGGGTGAGGTCGCCGTTCGCGATGGCGGTCGCGACCTTCGAGACGTCGCGGAGCTGAACGGTTAGGTTGCCCGCCATCAGGTTCACGTTGTCCGTGAGGTCCTTCCAGGTTCCTCCGACGCCCTTCACCTGGGCTTGGCCGCCGAGCTTTCCTTCCGAGCCCACCTCGCGCGCAACGCGCGTCACCTCGCTCGCGAAGGAGTTCAGCTGGTCCACCATGGTGTTGATGGTGGATTTGAGCTCCAGCATCTCACCCTTCACGTCCACGGTGATCTTCTTGGAGAGATCGCCGTTCGCGACCGCCGTGGTGACTTCCGCGATGTTGCGGACCTGACCCGTGAGGTTGGCCGCCATCATGTTCACGTTGTCGGTGAGGTCGCGCCACAGGCCGGCCGCGCCGGGCACGAGGGCCTGACCGCCGAGCTTGCCCTCGATACCCACCTCGCGCGCCACGTTCGTGACCTGATCCGCGAAGGTCGCCAGGGTGTCGATCATCCCGTTGATGGTGTCGGCGAGCGCCGCGATCTCGCCCTTGGCGTCCACGGTGAGCTTGCGGGTGAGGTTACCCTCGGCGACCGCCGTCACCACGTCCGCGATACCGCGCACCTGGCCGGTAAGGTTGGCCGCCATCATGTTCACGTTGTCGGTGAGGTCTTTCCAGGTGCCGGCAACGCCCTTCACCTGCGCCTGGCCGCCCAGTTTACCCTCAGAGCCCACCTCGCGCGCCACACGGGTCACTTCCGAGGCGAAGGAGTTCAGCTGATCCACCATCGTATTGATGGTGGACTTCAGTTCCAGCATTTCGCCTTTGACGTCGACGGTGATCTTCTTCGACAGGTCGCCGTTCGCGACCGCGGTCGTCACCTCGGCGATGTTGCGGACCTGACCCGTCAAGTTGGCCGCCATCATGTTCACGTTATCGGTGAGGTCTTTCCAGGTGCCGGCAACGCCCTTCACCTGGGCCTGACCGCCGAGCTTGCCCTCGGTGCCCACCTCGCGGGCCACGCGGGTCACCTCGGAGGCGAAGCTGTTCAGCTGCGCCACCATGGTGTTCACCACCTTGCCGATGCGCAGGAACTCGCCGCGGAGCTGCCGCCCCTCGATCTCGAGCTGCATGGACTGGCCGAGGTCGCCCTTGGCGACGGCGCCGATGACGCGGGCCACTTCGGTCGTCGGCTGCACCAGATCGCCGATCATGGTGTTGACCGAGTCGATGCACTCGTTCCAGCATCCGCGGGCCGTGGGGAGCTTGCCGCGTTCGCCGATCTGGCCTTCCTTGCCGACCACCTTAGCCATGCGGTCGAGCTCGCGCGAGAGGCTCTGGTTCAGCTCCACCACATCGTTGAAGGCCTCGGCGATCTCGCCTTCGATGCCCGTCAGGTCCAGCGGGAGGCGAACGGAAAAGTCGCCCTTGCGGAATGCGCGCAGCGCCTTCAGCAGCAGCTTGGGCTCAAGCTGCGGTGCGGCGGTCTCGATCTGTGGCATGAAGTCCCCGTAACGACACTACGCCGGGCCACTGAAGCCCAGCTCCCCTTGGTGCAGCCTTCCGTCGGCGCCATTCACCGGCCGTCTCAGAACGGAAGTCAGCCCCAAATAACGCGTTAAGGGACCAAAGGTTCCGGATTCCACCGAAATTATCTGTGATCCCGTGACGCATGGGCAGCGATGCGGGAGGACTTGGGAGATTTTGCGGCCAAAACAGCAGCTTAGCCGTAACCCTAGGTCAGCGGAGCCGATCGCGCAGGCTACCTGTAGGTCAAGCAAGAGCGCGAATGTCGGCGAGGAGCTGATCGGCCACGGAAAGCCCGGCCTCGGCGGCCTTGCGGCGGGCTTCGAGCCGCCGGCTTCCGGGCAGCCGGGCACCCGGTTGCGCCTCGATGGCCTCCGCGAGACGCCCGAAATGGGCCATGGCCCCCTCCCCGCCGAAGGCCGCCGGGTCGAAGGCCACGATGAGCTGGCCCGTGCCGGGGGGCGGCCCCTTGGCATCCAGGAAGGAGGAGGCCTCGGCAGCGAAGTTCGCCCCCGTGAGCCCGGCGGCGAGAAGCTCGACCATGAGCGCCAGCGCCGTTCCCTTGGCGTCGCCGAGCGGAAGCATCGTGCCCTGGAGGGCCGCATCCGGGTTGGTGGTCGGCTGCCCCTCCTTGTCGAGGGCCCAGCCCTGCGGGATCTGTTCGCCCTTTTGCTTCGCCGCGAGGATGTTGCCCCGCGCCACCTTGGAGATCGAGAGATCGACCACGACCGGCGCCCGACCCTGGAGGGGGCAGGCAAACGCGATCGGGTTGGTGCCGAAGACCCCCACCGAGCCGCCCCAGGGGGCGATCGCGGCGGGCGTGTTGGCGAACAGGATTCCCATGAGCCCGACTTCGGCCAGGCGCTCGACCGGGTGCCCGGCGGCACCGGCATGGTGCGAGCGGCGGATCGAAGCCGCGGCGATCCCCTGCCCGGTCGCCAGCCGAGGTAACTCCGCAATGGCGAGATCCAGGGCCGGATAGGCAAAGCCGTGCGCGGCATCGACCGCCAGCACGCCGGGCCGGGGCTCGGCGCTGGTCGGCGCCGCGAAGCCGTCCACCTTGCCGGCCTTCGCCTGGGCGGCGTAGGTCTGGACGCGGGACAGGCCATGACCTTTCAGCCCGTCGGCCTCCGCGGCCACGAGCGCATGGGCCACGCTGCGGGCATTGCTCTGCGACGTGCGGCACCGGACAAGGGCCTCGGCGACCAGCGTTTCGGCTTCGGCGATCGAAAGGACGGGCATGGATCAAGCTCCCGCGAGGTGCTTGCGCACGTTCTCGACCGTGACCCAGGAGACGCGCACGTTGGACTCGATGGCGACACCCGCGATGTGGGGCGTCAGCACCAGATTCGGGCACCCCGCGAACACGGCGCCTTTAGCAGCGGTGAGCGGCTCCTCGTCGAAGACGTCGAGGGCCGCGCCGCCGAGGCGGCCGCCCTTCAGCGCATCGGCGAGCGCGGCCTCGTCGACCACGCCGCCGCGAGCGGCATTGATCACGATGGCATCCCGCTTCATGCGCGAAAGCGCGTCCGCATCGATGAGGTTGCGGGTTTCCTTGGTCAACGGCACGTGGAGCGACACCACGTCGGAACCGGCGATGAGGTCTTCGAGGGACGACGGCGATACGCGGCCCCAGGGCTGCATCCACGCCGGCGAGTCGGCCGGCACGTAGGGATCGTAAGCCGCGACCTCCATCCCGAGCGCGATGGCGCGCTTGGCGGTCTCCCGCGCGATGGAGCCGAAGCCCACGAGGCCCAGGCGCTTGCCCATGATCTCGCGGCCCATGAGCCGGTTGCGCGGCCAGCCGCCGACCATCACCTCGTCGGTGGCCGTATAGGCGCCGCGGAGCAGCATCATCGCGGTGCCGATCACGTATTCCGCCACCGACACGTCGTTGGCGCCGGTCGCCGGAAACACCGCGACGTTCCGCGCCTTGCAGGCGTCGAGGTCGATGTTGTCGAGGCCGACGCCGAGGCGGCCCACGGCCTTCAGCTTCGGCGCGGCGGCGAGCAGGGGCGCTCGCACCTGCGTGCGGTTGCGGACGATGATGGCACGCGCGTCGGCCACGGCCTTGGCGAGGTCTTCGGCCCGGTCCACCAGTTTTGGATCGTAGACCACGTCGAAGCCCTTCAGGCCTTCGCGGATCGCCTCCTCATCCATGAACTCGCTGATCACGACGTCGGGCATGGAACACCTCAAGCAAGAACGACAAGGCCGGCCGTGACCACGCCGAGGATCACGAGCGTCGTGCCCGTGAACACCGCGATATGGCGCCAGCCGATGGAGAGGAGCGACCGGATCGAGGTGCCGAGCCCGAGCGCCGCGATGGCGACGAGAAGGCCCCAGGTGGAAGCCTGCACGAGCGCCGCCTTGAGGGGCGCGTAGACCGGCATCAATCCGGGAAGGAACGGCACGATGCTGTTGACGACGCACAGCGCCAGGAACGCGAGCGCGAAGACTGGCACCGGCACCTTGGCTTCGCCCGCCGCCCCGGCGTGGCGCACGAACCACCATCCGATGAGCAGCACGGCCGGGAGCAGCAGGAACACGCGAAAGAGCTTCACGATCACCGCCGTATTGCCGACGGGCTCCGACACCGCGTAGCCCGCGCCGACCACCTGCGCCATGTCGTGGATCGTGGCCCCGAGCATGACGCCCGTGGTTTGCGGATCGAGCCCGAGCAGGGTGCAGAGGGGCGGATAGGCCACCATCACGAGGGTCGAAACGGCGTTGGCGGCCACCACCGTGAAGGTCACGTCGGCGCCCTTCTGCGGGTAATGCGGCACGACGGTCGCGGTGGCGAGCGTCGCGGAGGCGCCGCAGACGGCCGTCGCGGCGCCGGCCAGCGCGCCGTAGCCCTCGCCGACCTGGAACAGCTTCGCGAGCCAGAAGCCGGAAGCCACCGTGACCACCATGGCGAGCACCACGAGGAATGCCGTGCCGAATCCAAGGTCCACGATGTCCGAGAGCGCGATCCGCACGCCGAGCAGACCGATGGCGATCCGCAGCAGCTTCTTCACGCACCAGGTCATCCCCGGTTCGAAGGCAGGCTTCGAGGCAAAGGGGTTGAGCGCGATGCCGATGATGAGCGCGATGACGATGGCCGGAAGTTTGTAGGTCCAGCCCGACGCAGCCTTGATCCCAGCCGCGATCACGGGCTCCAGAAAGTAGGCCGCCAGCGCCACCGCAATCGACAATGCAATGCCCGGCCCGAGCCGCCGAACCGTCAGGTTCGCGCGCTCGGTGGCGGTGAGGGTCGGAGCGGCGGATGGGGACATGGCACACTTGTCTCCCCTCCCCCTTGCGGGGAGGGGTTGGGGGTGGGGGTCGCGGCAGAAGGCACCGCAGCGCCTCATCCTGCACCACCCCCACCCGTCACCCTTCGGGTGCCACCCTCCCCGCAAGGGGGAGGGCAGATGAACAGCGGCTTACGCGCTGCGGTACAGCTTCGTCATCACGAACTCGCGGTGTCCGAGCGACTCCGCAGCCGTGAGGCGGCCGTTGGCGGTGCGCACCACCATCTCGATGAGGGCGTCGCCGGCTTCCGGGATGGTCATGTCGCGGCGCAGAACGCCCGACACGTCCACGTCCACGTGCTCCGACATGGTGCGCACGGTCTTCGGGTTGCCCGTGATCTTGATCACCGGCACGATCGGGTTGCCGATCACGTTGCCCTGGCCCGTCGGGAAGGTGTGGACCACGTAGCCGCCCGCCGCCATGAGCGTGATGCACTCGGCCGCCGCGGACGACGTGTCCATGAAGTAGAGGCCCGGGCCCTTGGCGGGCGCTTCGGCCGGCTGCAGAGCGTCGATGTAGCGGCACTCGCGGCCGATCTTCTCGAGGTTGCCGAGGGCCTTTTCCTCGATGGTCGTGAGGCCGCCCGCGATGTTGCCCTTGGTGGGCTGCGAGTCGGAGAGGTCGTCGGTCTTGTGGGCCTCGATCACGTCGTCCTGATAGGCCTTCCAGATGCCGTACCACTTCTCGGCCACTTCCGGAGACGCAGCGCGCTCCTTGCAGAGGTGCTCGGCGCCGGTGATCTCAGAGGTCTCGCCGAAGCAGCCGTGGATGCCGTGCGGGATGAGCTTGTCGTACATGTTGCCGACCGTCGGGCAGGAGGAGAGGCCCGTGGTCGTGTCGGACTCGCCGCACTTCGTCGAGACCCACAGCTCACCGATGTCGCATTCCTCGCGCTGCAGCTCGGACGCCCACTGGAGATAGTCCTTCGCGACTCGCGAGGCCTTGGCGATCGTCATGATGTCGCCGGTGCCCTCGATGCCGAAGCCGGTGACCGGCTTGCCGGTCTTGGCGATCCCGTCGACGACGCGCTGCGTCCAGCCGTCCTCGATGCCGATCACGACGACGGCCGCGACGTTCGGGTTCGAGCCCGTGCCGATGAGGGTGCGGAAGTGCAATTCGAGGTCTTCGCCGAACTGCAGACGCCCATAGGCGTGCGGCAGGGCGAGCGTGCCTTTGATGTTGTTGGCCACCGCCTCGCAGGCGGCGTTGGAGAGATCGTCGAGGGGCAGGATGACGACATGGTTGCGCACGCCGACGCGGCCGTTCTCGCGGCGATAGCCCCAGAACTTCAGGTTGGATTGTCCGTTGGTCTGTCCGTTCGCTTGAGCCATGGGGCCCTCCCTAATTTGGCGAATGGCGAGTGGTGAGTGGCAAATGGAGGCTCACGCTGCAGCCTCATGGGTCTTTCGCTGCAGGGCTCTGATCAGCGCTCTCATGCGCTTACCCAGAACCTCGCAGCTATCGAGTAGGGTTTGGGTCCGCTCGGCGGGCGCAAGGCCGACACGCTCCGAGAGGATAATGTGTGTCTCAAGCTCCTTCAGGGAGCCTTGAGCAATTCGAAGGAACTGCACGAACGAAGCCGTTCCTTCCCGACCGTGGCCCTCCGCGATGTTGGCCGGCACCGAGACGGCTGCGCGGCGGATCTGAGCGATCTGCCCAAACATTTCATCGCGAGGGAAGCTGTTGGTGAGCGCGTAGCAAAGCTCGGCGAGCGCCATGGCATCCTGCCAGACGCGAAGATCTCGGTAGGAGCTGATGGACGCTTCCATCCGCTCCCCCTCCTCTTCCATTCGCCATTCGCCACTCACCATTCGCCCGTCACCAGCGCTTCGTCTTCACATTGTGGACGTGGACGTGCTCGCCCTGCTTGATGTCGGCGATGGCCTTGCCGATGTCCTGGCCGTACTTCCAGACGGTGTCGCCGGCCTTGATGTCGACGAGCGCGACCTTGTGGCCGATCGGCACGTCCATCTTGGAGGTCAGGTTGAAGGAGGTGTTGTCGTGGGTGACGACGCAGAGCATGTCGGTGCCGGCCTTCAGGCCCTCGACCACGACCACGCCGACGGTGTCCTTCTTCTCGTGAACCAAGAGATGTGGGGCCCCCATGTCTCCTCCTTGTATGCTGGCTGAGTTGATCGTAGGTCTTGTATAAGATACAAGACAATCGGGTCAATCGCGAACCGCATGCATGGAGCGCGGGGCCTGCATCGGATACCCTGCTTTCGGCGCAACAGAGGGTGCAACGGATGGCGAACGGTCGAGCGGGACTGTCCCGCTCCCCAGACGGGGGCCTCGGTTTCCGTCCGCTCTACCGGCAGGTGCGCGACGTGCTCGTGAAGCGCATTGCGGACGGCGTGTGGCAGGCTGGGCAGATCCTGCCGAGCGAACCCGACATTGCCATGGACCTCGGCGTCAGCCCCGGCACCGTGCGCAAAGCCCTCGACGAGATGACAGCCGAGAATCTGGTGGTGCGCCGGCAGGGGCGCGGCACCTTCGTGGCCAAGCACGACGACGCCCGCATCCTGTTCCAGTTCTTCAAGCTCAACCTCGATTCGGGCGAGCGCCAGTTCCCGGAAAGCCGCGTGCTCGGCATGGAGGTCGTGGCCGATCGCGAGGCCGCGGAGGTGCTGGAGTTGAAGCCGCGCGCCAAGGTGGTGCGCATCGACCGCGTGCGCTCGCTCGCGGGCCAGACCTGCGTGGCCGAGCGCATCTCGCTCCCGGCCGCCATGTTTCCGGGCATCGAGCGGCAGGATCTTCCCAACAATCTGTACGAGGTCTACTCGGCCGAATTCGGCGTCACCATCGGCGGCGCGACCGAGCGCTTGAAGGCCGTGGGTGCGCAACCGCGCGAGGCCGGCCTGCTCGGCTTGCCCCTGGGCTATCCCCTCCTCCAGATCGACCGGACTGCCTTCGCTCTCGACGGACGTCGTGCCGAATGGCGCGTCTGGCTATGCCGCACGGACTTCACGCACTACCTCTCGGAACTGCGCTGAACCCTCGACGACAACCGACCACAAGGGAGAGAACCCGATGAAACGCCTTGTCCAAACGCTTGCCGCCACGGCCGCGCTTGCGCTCTCGCTCGGCGCCGCCGCCGCTCAGGATTATCCCACCCGCACCATCACCATGATCGTGCCCTTCGCGGCGGGCGGGCCGAGCGACGCCATCGCGCGGCTCCTGGCGCAGTCCATGTCGGGCACGCTGAAGCAGCAGGTCATCGTCGAGAACGTGGCGGGCGCAGGCGGCACCACGGGCGCGGCGCGCCTCGCGAAGGCGGAGGCCGATGGCTACACGATCCTCATCCATCACCCGGCTCTTGCGGCGGGCGCATCGCTCTACAAGAACCTCAGCTACGACACCCTGAACGATCTCGAGACCGTCGGCCTGGTGAATTACGGCCCCATGGTGGTCACGACCAAGAAGGACTACGCGGCCGCGGACGCCAAGGCCCTCTTCGCCAAGCTCAAGGCGGACGGTTCGAAGGTCACGGCGGCCCATGCCGGGGTCGGCTCCAACTCGCATCTGTGCAACCTGCTGCTCCAGCAGACCCTCGACACCAAGTTCACGGAAGCCGCCTACCGCGGCACGGGCCCTGCCATGAACGACCTCATGGCCGGCCAAGTCGATCTCCTTTGCGATCAATCCACCACGGCGGTGCCGCAGATCCAGGGCGGCACCATCAAGGCCTTCGCGGTCACGTCCAAGGAGCGCCTCGGCGTGATCGGCAACGTGCCCACCATGGCGGAAGCCGGCTTCCCAAACTTCGAGTTCACGATCTGGCACGGCCTCTACGCCCCGAAGGGCACGCCGAGGCCTGTGGTCGACACCCTCAACCGCGCCCTCCAGGCCGCGCTCGAGGATGCGAACGTGAAGGCCCGCTTCACCGATGTCGGCACGCAAACCTTCCCGCCCGCCGAGCGCACGCCCCAGGCCCACCGCGCCCGCTTCGAGCGCGAGGTCGCGACCTGGAAGGATGTGATCGGCAAGGCGGGCGTGAGCGCGAGCCAGCTAGGCTCAGGACCTATTAATCTCGGCTGAGGGCTGATTCAGTGTCCCTGTAGAGGAGGCGCTGATGAGCGGTCTATTTCTGCTGAGCGAGCGGCAGATGGCGCGGATTTCCCCACAC